>ERZ1027269.279-NODE-279-length-20604-cov-5.588009_pt1 | contig 20604 bp, 13 predicted proteins | sample MGYA00519471_ERZ1027269 | MGnify/ENA primary metagenome ERZ1027269 (study PRJEB26926, sample SAMN06164687) | human gut metagenome | biome: ENVO:00009003; feature: ENVO:2100002; material: ENVO:00002003 | host: Homo sapiens | place: USA | collected 2012 ...
AAATATTGGTTGTCAATTGAGATCTAAATCACAAAGTTTATAACTAATTGATTTTTATGATATTAAAAACCAATAAAAACAAATAAAAAATAAATTAAGCCAATTGAGACAAATTGGGATTGTACAGTGGCGTTGTAATGAATAATAAAAATTCATTTATTATCAATCGGATATATGGCTTTTGAACTATTGTCTTTATTGGGCTTATTTGTACTTTCCACGGTTAGTGTTTGTTTTTGTTTGCATCATCTGTGCTATGCTTGGCGTTTTCTCAGATGGGCAATAGATTTCAGGAGGAAGGATGTATCTGGTTGATGAAAGGCGAAAGTTAATACTTGAAGACTTAATGTCGGCAGGTACGGTCTATGTCAGTGATCTTGCACGAAAGTATGAAGTAACGTATGAGACCATCAGGAAAGATTTGACCCATCTTGAACAAAAAGGGCTGCTGATCAAAAGCCATGGTGGGGCGACTTTAAAGCAAAGGGCCATAGAGCATCCCTTTCAGGTCAGGGAAAAAGAAAATAACTCTTATAAGAAGGCGATTGCTCGTAAAGCGCTTGATTTCATTCCGCCTAATAGTTCGATGATTATCGGTACGGGCAGTACCACTTTTGAGCTGGCTAACCTGTTATGTATGAAATCTGGGTTTAAAATCTTCACAGATTCGCTCCCCGTTGCCAGTGTGTTGATTGAATCTGACAACCAGGTTTTTCTCTTTGGCGGCGAACTGCGTAGAAAGAGTTCCTCAGTGTTTGGGGGCTGGGCGGTATCTATGATCAACGATATACATGTTGATCTCTGTTTTATTGGAACCGACGGCTTTAGCAACATGACTGGTCCATCGACGCCTTCTTCTTCTGATGCGTTTTTGGATCGTACGATAATTTCGCACTCAGACAAAAAATATATCCTCGGTGATTACACCAAGTTTGAGCGCAGCAGTTTGTTTAAGATCTGCGACTGGTCGGAGATCACCGCCCTTATTACCAACGATCATGCCGACAAAGAGGGGATTGCCGAAGTCGCAAAATACACGTCAGTAATAACCTGCTAGAACTTACTACGACACGCCTTGTCCCTTCGAATCAGCTTAGCCAAATGTAATCATTTCCCAATTATCAAGTGAGCATCCCTGGTGATGCTTACTTATCGATCTCTATTCAATTCGTCCTCTACTTATTGTCAGTTTTACTTCCTTTTTCGCGAAGAAATCATTTTTTAATTACACCATGCTCATATGAGCATAAAAACTATCGCCATTATGTGCTTTTTTGTGATCTGGATTTAATTTCTCAGATCTCGTTATTTATCCACAGGATCGTTGTGTTATAACTGCTCATATGAAGATTTGTTAATGCTCATGTGAGCATTGTGGGGTGAGGGGAAAAGGATATGATATCGATCAGTGTTGCCGATGGTGCGGGACTACAGAACTACGATGCCGTGCTTGAACATATTTATAACACGCATCGTGAAACGAATACGGTGAAAGAGAGCTGGCTCAAGGCTATGCGTAAACGCGAAGCGGAATATCTGACAGGAATAGAACTGGAAGGTTATTCTATCGCTATACCACACTGTGATAGTGAACATGCGAGTCAACCGGCTATTTATATCATCCGTCTGCCAGAAGCAATACCTGTGAACAGGGCTGATGAAGATGGAATATTGTGGGTCAGACTCGTCGTTAATCTTATTGTTACGGATCCTGCTGACCAGCTTCGATTGTTAAAGTCATTATTTAACCATCTCCAAAATGAAGAATTTTACCAAAACTTACTGACACTTCCCGTCGAGGATGCAAAAGCACTTTTTGTGTCCAAAATAATCCAATAGTAAAAACTGGAGTTTATTATGATTAATATTCTTGTTGCTTGTGGTAGCGGTGTCGCTACATCTACACTTGCTGCTGATGAAGTGAAGTCAGTATGTGCTGAATATGGTATTACGGCATTTAAAATCAACAAATGCAGTATGGCTGAACTTTCTTCTGAGATGGCTCATGCAGATATTGTACTCACAACTAATAATTATAAAGGTGATATTGGGAAACCACATATGAGCGTTGCAGGTTTTGTAACGGGTATTAATGAAGGAGCATTACGCAAGAAATTAGGAGAGTTGTTAACTGAATTAGCAAATAGCTAAACCTGACAGGAATAATAAAAATGGAAATGTTGAAAAATTTAATGGAAACAATCACCGGAATGGGGGCGACTGCAATACTGCCGCTGGTGATATTTATTTTAGGTCTGGTGTTCAGAATGAAACCAGGTGCCGCGATCAAGTCGGGCATCACCGTCGGTATTGGTTTTATTGGTTTAGGGTTGGTTGTTGGTTTATTAAACAGTTCATTACAGCCAGCTATCGAGTATTACTCAAAAGTAGGCAGTGGTTTTACGGTTGCAGATATTGGTTGGCCAGCCGTCGGTGCTGCTGCATGGGTGGCACCTTTTGCCGCATTAGTGATACCAGTTGGCATCGTACTTAACCTGATTCTGGTGCGCCTGAAATTAACCAAAACGTTGAATGTTGATATCTGGAACTATATGCATTTTTTAGTTCCGGGTGCTCTGGCATATTTTGTGTTCGACAGTTTTATCATCGGTTTCTCTGTCGCGGTGGCTTTGAGTATTGCGGCTCTGTTTATTGGCGATTTGATTGCGCCCAGATGGCAAAAATATTATGGACTCGAGGGAACGACCTGTACCACGATGATTCATATCGGCTGGACTCTACCGTTCGCCTGGGTAGTAAATAAAATCATTGATTACATCCCCGGGTTAAATAAGTTAGATGTTGACTTAAACAGCGTGCAAAAACGCCTGGGTGTCTTTGGTGAACCTGCAATTATCGGTATTATCGTTGGCGCATTACTCGGAGTTTTAACGAAACAGGCCATTACCACAATTGTTCCCATGGCGATGGGGGTTGCTGGCGTAATGGTATTATTGCCTAAAGTGGTCGGTGTGCTGATGGAAGGTCTTAACCCGATTGGGAAAAGTGCCAAAGAAATCATGCAAAAACAGATGGGTAAAGATGCTGAATTAAACATCGGTATGGATTGTGCACTGGCATTGGGGGATCCGGCGACGGTCACCGTGACAGTCATTACCATTCCTTTAACCATGCTATGTGCTCTGGTATTACCTGATATTAAGATCTTCCCAATTGGCGTATTGATGTCAATTATTTATATGACCACCATGACCGTAATGGTCAGCAATGGTAACGTGGTTCGGTCGATTATCTCGACCTTGTTATTCTGCGTTGTAGTGATGTATTTAGGCGGTTATGTCGCACCAGGGGCAACGCAATTTTTAGCTGGAGCCGGTGTAGGCTTGCAAGGACAAGGTACAGATTTTGTATTAACCGGCCCGTGGGAAATTTTAACCTATTGGTTGAGCACCGTATTACATTGATTTAATAATCTGGAGTTTTTAAATGGCAAAAATATTACCTTCTATATTTGGCGCGGATATTTTACGCCTGAAAGATGAAATTCATTTTCTGGAAGAGGAACAAACTGAAATATTGCACGTTGATTTAATGGATGGCACTTACGTCAGTAATATTGCCTTTGGCCCAAATCAAATTGCAGCAATGAAAAAAGCCAGTTCGATGATCTTTGATGTGCATATGATGCTGGCAAATCCTGAGCGACATATTGATGATGTAATCAATACCGGGGCGGAGATGATTTCTGTACATTATGAATCTACGCCACATGTACATTATATTATTCAAAAAATCAAAAAAGCGGGGCGCAAAGCAGGTGTTGTGCTTAATCCTGGGACACCTGAATCTGTCATCGAGTATTTATTAGATGATATTGATTATATATTGTTAATGACAATTAACCCCGGGCAACCAGGCCAGACATTTATTCATAAAAGTCTGGAGAAAATCCGTAATACCAAAAAAATGATATCTGGCAGAGATATTCAAATTGAAGTGGATGGTGGCGTTAATCTTGATAATGTGAAACAAGTTAAAGAAGCGGGGGCTGACCTTATTGTTGTTGGCGGTGCATTATTTAACAAACAGCCTCATGAAAGTTATCAGGCATTAAAAATCGCTGTTCAGTGATCACAATCTAAAAATTTTACATCCAGCTAAGTGAGGTTTTCGATTTCATATCGGGAGGAAAACCTCAACTAAAAAGTCTTTAATGGAGAAAAGTAATGAGTAATTTTGCAGGTAAAGTGGTTTTAGTTACCGGAGGTGCTCACGGTATTGGCAAAGGGATAGCTAAACAATTTGCTGATCGTGGTGCACATACTGTTATTGTTGACTATAACGAAGAGAACGGCAAGGCCACTGCAGCAGAGTTAACTTTTGGCGATGTTAAATCGCTGTTTGTTAAAACAGATGTCTCCGATCCACAGGCATTAGTCGATGTACGGGAAAAGGTAATTGCTACCTTTGGTCGTATTGATGTGTTGATATTAAATGCCGGTGTGGCATTTGCCAATAAAGTTAATAATATTTCTTTTGAGGAATGGAATAAGACTATCGCAATTAACTTATCAGGATTATTTAATACCGTTAAGGCGTTTTATGATGATTTCCTGACAAATAAGGGATCTATTGTTTATATCTCATCGGGATCAGCGCTTTCGGGGACTGGGGGCGGTGTGAGTTATCCTGCCAGCAAAGCGGGAGGTGAAGGGTTGATTCGCGGTCTGGCAAAGGAGTTAGGACCAAAAGGCGTCAATGTTAATGCGATCGCTCCTCGCTTAATAGACACCGGAGAGATGATGCGGGTCAATTATCCAACACAAGCCGATTTAGACGCTGTCCTGGAAAAAATACCCGTCCGTCGTCTGGGGACTATCGATGATGTGGCTAACCTGGCAATATTTTTGGCGGATAAAGATAACTCTTATATTCAGGGACAAACCATTTTAATGGATGGTGGCCGGACTATTGCTTAAAAAGGGAGAGAAAAAATGAGTGTTCAGGAAAATACTATTAATATTCTGCATGAATTAGAGAATAATGCGCTGAAGATTGACGATTCTCAGGCTGCACAGTTTATTTCGCAAATCAGAAATGCCCGGCATATTTTTTTGCAGGGAGCTGGGCGTAGTGGCATTGCTATTCGCGCTTTTGCTAATCGCTTGCTGCACTTAGGTTTTTCAGTAAGCGTTGTGGGAGAAATATCATCACCGCATACCCAACCTGGAGATCTATTAATTATTGGGTCAGGCAGTGGTGAAACTACCAGTTTGAAAAGTCTGGCACAAAAAGCAGTTGATAGCGGAGTAAACGTCGCTCTGGTCACTATGAAAGCTGATTCGACGATCGGTAAATTAGCTCAATCTGTGTTGGTACTACCAGGAAGTGTGAAAGACGATAACAATCGTGTTGCAGGCACTTTCGCGCAACCAATGGGCTCAGCTTTTGAGCAACTCTGCTTTATTACTTATGATGCAATTGTTCTGGCGTTGATGTCGGAACTGGGTGAAAGCAGTGCCACAATGTTTACCCGACATGCTGATCTGGAATGACCAATAAGTTGGTAATTAGAAAGCAAAAAGCCTGCTCGAAAGCAGGCTTTTTTGAATTTGGCTCCTCTGACTGGGATCGCCGTAGCCATTAACTGGCTGATTGGTAAGCTAAACCTAAAAGTTGGGGTTGTCAAGACCACCAGAATGACCACCTTTTTACTTTGAAACTAACGACATATTTTACGCTCATCCCTCAGTCAATCGTAAGCTAATAAACAACACCAACTACGGTGCTGGTATTATAGTCTCTGCTCCAAACCAATTTCCAAGTGTTGTCAGTGCCGCAGGTGACAAAGCTTGGTTGAAAAGGATCGCAAGGCGCTTTTGGGGTCTGGAACAAGCGACGTAAAACAAATTTCGGTTTCGTTCAAATGAGTCTTGCTTATCGACTGGAATCGTTTGGGCTCCAGCGAATTCCAACATTTCTCCGAAGTTATACTGGTTCCACCCACGCCCAACAACAACCAGGACATTCTCAAATTCAGCACCTTTCACACCATGTTTAGTTTCGAATGGAGAATATCCATCAAGATAACGGCGAAGTGATCTGACCTCCGAATAGGGAATATTTTTCAGCTTTTCAAGTTCTTTTAATCTTCGGGGCATTTCAACATCAGCCGTTCTGTCAAAATGGAGTAACTCCTGCTCAAATTTTTCAACCTTATCTGGAAGTCTTGGCTTCCGTTGAGCACGGATGAACTCAATTACGTCGCCAATTGTACCGGTTTCGCGGAGAGCAAGAAGTTGCGTCATTACATTGTGCCAACTCACCTTATCTGAATGTCTACGCAACAGTGGTGTAATACCGCTAAGCGCATTAAACATCTCTCCATACTTACGAGCGGTAAAGGCATCACAGGCGGGTTCCAGTTTGTCTACAAAAAAGGCTATATGTTCATGTTCCTTTTTCGTGAAGGATTCATTGTATTTAAACGCTGCCACTATATTTGAATAGCCCTGCTGATTGGCTAAAAGTCGATGGGTCAACATGAGAATTTTGGTGTGATTGGGAGAAAAGACCCAACCATCCTGCTCCAACGTTGTTTTAACTCGTTCCAGAGTAGCCTGGCCTTCACATAATGGTAAATCACCACTCCAGTGCACGCCTTTTTGACGAACTCCTTGCCAATTGTTTGTATGGAAAACGCGTACTAAACCTGTAGCTTCGGGATCTTTAACACACTGCGGTAGCTCAGGTCTCATACGATTAAGGGCATCAACAATTATCTTGTCCGAACGAAAATTGGCTTCTTTACCTATTTCAACCACGTCCTGATGTTCCAGCTTTCCACATCCACCACCATAGATTTTTTGCCAATGATCGCCGAAAAAACCAAATAAAGGTGCTCTAGCTTGTCCAAGAAAATGCCGTTTAATTGCCTCAATCCAGTTTTTATCAGTGTCCTGGTACTCATCGACCAGAATGATTGGAAAGCGTTCTGCAATCACTCTACGGAATTTTTCGTGCTCCATGAGTGAGATAGTTAAAGAAAGAACATCGTCATGATGAAGAGTTATACGATGGTCGCGAATAGAGCGATGTCCAAGATTATACTCAATACTACGATTCCCAAGGCTTCCACCAACTTCTTCGAGCTTTTCTGCCCATGTTGGCATTGTTTCAATCAGTTCTCTCAACGGTTTTTGAAAGCTGCTTATTAACGACCAACAGAACGCATGATTGGTATCACAAAAAACGATGGGGCTTCGATCTGTTCGCGCGACGATTTCATCCTTCGCCACGTTAGTAAAGGTGATGCAGGCAATTTGCTGGCTACGTTTTTCAAATAAATCCTTATTTCGCTCAATCAAGAATCGAAGTGCCTTAATAAGGGAATACGTTTTACCCGCACCAGCGCCAGCTTCCAGCCGGAAGCTTCGTCCTTCACTGAGGCAAGCATACATAGATTCCAAAGCTCGCTGGCTAGCAGCTTCGGCGGGCGAATGGATCTCAGACATCAGCGCTGGCTCCTTCTTCAATACTAGTTGTGGCCTCTACAACCTGCGCCAATACTGGATCTTGTGTCATAAGCTCATTGCTGCCAGCTAACCAGCGGATTCCATCGACTATGTATTTGGGGGCGTTCCATTCTGTCTCTGTAATCGCGTATTTCAATGCAAATTCTGATTTTTTCCACTCAGCCGCTTTATCACGGGCTTCTATTTCCAGTTCCTGAGTATTTCTCCCTACCAGCCCGAATAAAGCCGAATTTGCAAGGATAAATGCATCTTCGAATGTGCGTCCGCAGGGGCCATCTGTCACTTCTGCACATTGATAGGCAATACGATTTCCATTACGAGCTTTATCATCGTCACTCCTGGCAATCAAACCAGCTAATGTGAAAGGGGTATCTTCAGAGAACCATGCTTTCAAACAAGCATTACTGGAATATGTACCAAGATGAACAGCACATGCCTGACCTCCTGCTCTTAGGACTGCGTCCAGATCTGTTATGATCAGACTTTGAAGCTCAAGAAACGCTAATAACTCGAAGAACAAATGAGCGTATGCACCGCCGACTTCCATCACCGTTGCGTACTGGCTCGACAGCTTCGGTCTCTCTGGTTCGGCTGATTCTAGTTTTTTGATGATGACGGGAAGCAATAATCGCTCGCTTAACCCCTCGACGAGAATCGCTTTATCTGCGAAAAACAGATCACAACGTGTCAACGTCATGTATTGATGAAGGAATTTTTTATCTTCAATTGGAATATGATTCAGCCCTTTACGCAGATCTTTAATTTTGGTTTTTCGGACACCTTCCCGAGTCCCCTGTGCTGGAGCCCCCAGAAAATAGCGAATACTCTCGAAACCAGCCGCATTGGCAATGTGAGGCGAGTGTGTAGACACGACAAATTGTACAGGCCAGGGTCTCCTGTCCTCAGTGCCATCCACCAGTTGTTGTGCAATTTTGGCAAGTTGACGAATAAAAACCTCCTGCATTTGTGGATGCAGATGGGCTTCTGGTTCTTCAATGAATATCAGGTGTACACCCGGCTCAGTAACTTCGGCACAAAATGCTTTATAGAAACCAGCTAATTGCAAGAGAATAAATATCAGATTACGTGTACCAAGACCGTTATATGACTCCGGTAATGCGATTCCGCTATAACCTGAATAGCGAACTTTCGTGAAGTTTGATAGCAACTTGCTAACATCGAGCAATGTTTCAGTATGTAACTCCTGTCCTCCCAATCCTGGGTATCCAAAAGTTTCTAGAGCCGGAATCAGACTGTTGAGCTGGTTTCCGAAGTTTGTGTCAATTTGAGTCTGAATGTCCTGAACTGCACCTTTCAATGCATCAGCAATTTGTTTATCAGCCGTTCCCGCAGATGCCGAAGAGGCTGTTGCGAAAAGATTTTCAACTGTTTTAGCCAGTACATCGGATTCTCGGGATGTCACATCATCAAGTCCTCGCTGAGCATTGATAAAGCCCGATTTGACCAGACCGCGCAATGCACTAGGTGGTAACTCGCGACGATTATCAGGATCGTTGGGATCTTCAGCCCATATTTTCACACAGAAATTATTAGGGATACGTTCTCGCAATATACGGAGGAAAGCGAGGCGGTCTTCTCTAGAAAGTGGCATTTCAGTATGACTTTCGAGAAATTGTGTCAGATGGCCATCTTTCAATTCGTATCGGACTACTACCTGCGCTTCAGAACACGCGGGATCCAAATCGATAACAAAGGGACTCAATGGACCTAATTGAGGTTGTGCAGGGTCGTACTGGAATTTCAGCCGAAGTTCAATGGCGGGAATAAGTTCTCGAACGAGATGATCTTCCATGCCTTCCTTAAGTGCTTCCAGAGCATCACAAAAACGGTCGTAGCAGGAACTGGAAAAGTCTTCAAGTTGGAAAGTAGCACTACCATCTGCTAAGAATCTGCGTATTATTTCTGAGAGTGATGTTTTTCCGCTGTTGTTTCGTCCAACAATGACGGTCGTCTGTTCCTCCAATACAAGCTCTGCATCAGCTAAAAGACGGAAGTTTTTAATTTCGACCTGATGAATGTGCATATGTCCCTCATGATCTATTTATAGTCTATCGATAAATCTGATGTTATTGCTCTACCTGTAATTTTCATTCTTGCGATTGTTTTGCAATGCAAAATATACCTCAGGCCATATTTATTCCTGAGGTATATTTTGGTATCTCACTCGGTCAAAGAGGCCTCACGAACATCATCCGGATGAGGTTGGCACTCTTTCCATCGTCGAATAAGCGTTGCTACACAGGGATTACCCGCCAGTTGATTCATTCTGACCCAGTCAACATCCACTAATCCAGCCAGAAGTTCAGGATTTAGTTCCCCTTGTAATGGATGCCACTGGCGAATACTGGGCTGGCGCTGAATTTGAGGTTGAAGGGGAGCCAAACTCCCGACGATAACGTAATTTTGTTCTGGATCATGCCAAAGTCGTGTAATGCCAGGTATGTTTTTCAACCAGTTTCGAGGATCACCTAAAGGTAAATCAAAAACACGAGAGAGTAATTTATTCCATGACGCTATTAATGACGAACTGGCTTTCTTTGCCAATTTTTTCTCACCTGCCAGAAGTGCATTTTTTCTTTCTGGCCATTTGGAAAAAATATAACTTTTTAAAATGTCGTAGGTAACATTAAGTTCATTATTGTAATAATACTCACGCAAAGCACAATTCCACAACTCGCACAGCAAGTCTAGTTCACGCATGAGTGTATTTTTATTGGTATCGGATAATTCACCTTCCTCATTAAGTTGCACTATATAAAAAGACAGTATCTCTGTATCTGGTAAGAGCCAGTGGTTTAGTGAGAGTTGCTGACTTTGAGTATCAAGAACAGTCATTAATGCATCTAAATTCTCAGGAATCATATTAGGGGTATCGTATTTCGGATCCTGAAGAAGAATGGATATTTCTTCCATTCTATGAATAATTATTGTCAATCTCTGAGCAAATCTGGTTAATTTATCTTCACTGCTGCCAAAACCTTGCGCTATTGATTCAGGCCGATAAGTATAAGGCCATTTTTTATTTAAGAGAGTAAGAAGAGCCTCGACAGAGGTATCAAACAGTTTCAGCCTTTCATCGCAGGCTTTAACTAAATCCGGGCAAGAAGGATTAAAAGGTAAAATTACTGGGCGGTCTTGTTCAGCGGTGAATAAATATCCTTCGGTGATAACCAATAGGTCATGAGTCAGTAAGTCTTTCTGCTCTGCCAGGCTTGTACTGATTCTTGTTTCTTTGCAAAGTAAAAGATGCTTCAACGCAAGTTCTTTGTACGCAACTTCGGCATTACGCGCCAATGCATCAAGACAGGTCTTTTTCTCAAGATCTTGAATGGTATAGTCGTAATAGCAAGAATCTATCGCAGGGATGAGTCGGGTAGTCCCATCGGGAGTATCCTGCTCAATCAATAAATTATCAACAACAGAATCACCACTAAGATCAAACGGATTAACGTTGATATGCTGGCACGCAATTTTAGTTCTTAGATTCTGAGTTAACGGATAGCGGTCATCAATTATACCACGGATCTGATCTAACAAAACAAGTATGCATATAGAGCTGTCTTTTTCCAATTTTTCAAATGATGAGGGTTCTGAATCCGGTAATAATTCCAGCTGTACATCAGGATACTTTTTGTTCAACACCTTTTGTATCTGCGTCACTATCTGTTGTGGGGGAATATTTCGCGAAAAACGTAAATCAAGTACTTTAATTTCGGTGTTAAGCTGTATGCCGGGAAATTTTGCCCTCTCAGTCGTTTTGAATTTAGTCTTAAGTGGCAGTGGACGCAACTGGAGAACAACAGCGGTTAATGTAAAACCAAAAATTTTGGCTTGTTCAATAAATTCATTTTGTACGGGTTTAAGGATCCATGGCCAACTATTTCTTAACGCATCAGGCGAGGAGAGATCAATAAAAGGGCGAAGCTTACGCTTATTCTTGTTTTTGGGTATTTCCTGATAAGCTTGAAATTTTTGCCTTGTTGATTTTTCAGGCTTCCAGCGAACCAGCACTTTATTTTTGTCATACACCCACAGTGCCTGAGAGGTGGTTGAAAATTCGCTTTTCATATCCACAGGTCGTAGTGGCACATTTTCATAAAATAAAACGACTTCTGTTGTATCTTTATCACTTCTTTGCTGAGTTCGGCAGTCCAGACTAATGGCATTGATACCGCAACTGGTTTTACTTTTCCAGGCATCCGTCTGTAGTAGTGGTCGGCCTAACGAGTGGCTACCCTTGCAATGAGAACCAAATGCAGAGATTTTACGCATGATAAGACGAATCCATATGGGATTAAGCGATGGCTCGTACTTTATCCTTTCTGGTGTAATGATTATTCCATCGGAATTTTTAATAACGGGAGGAGTATCCTGATCTGAATCAACAGCAACAAATAATCCAAACTGCTCTTTATAGGAACGCATCAGATAAGGATGGTATCGATTGCCTAATTCGCTATCAAGATGGTTTTCCCACTGCTTCCAGCGATAACTTTTGCTTAATGGATAATGGTACACAATCAGCTTTTCAGCTTTCTCCTGGTCGATCTCACTGTCCCGATAAATCATATGAGAAAGGGGAAGTGTGCGGGTTACTTCGTCGTTATAGTTCATCATAAATTATGCCCTTTCATGAATATTCTGGTAGATCATGGTAGTAAGATTTTCAAACCCCAGTGTAACTGATGAAACTGTGTCGGGAGTAATACACCCGCCGAGGATGAGGATATCTGCATGATAAAGATCCTGAGTCGGAATTAACTGACTTGAAAATCCCAGCAACTGACAATCAGAATGGGGAGCCACGAAATTAGCGATTACAAGTTTGACGTTGTCTCCCTCAATCGCACGTATTTTTGCTAATTTGCTACTTAATCCCAGAGGGGTTTGATTCGGGTCAGTGCCAGACGCCAGCCATTGCTGATATTCTTCATCCGCTTTGTCGAGAGTATCCTGTCCCCAAAATTTCGCATCTATGCGGTAATCTGAGTTTTTTACACTAAAATCATACAGTTCGAAAATTCGATGGTCGCTTACCTGAGTCGTTGTAATAATTTTATAACGCTCATGAAGTAGTGCCCGAATAGCCTCTTCACCCAGGCGCCCCATAAGTAGACGTTGTACGATCAGCGGGTGGAAGGCGTAATGTTCTTCCAGATCGTTAGCGTAAGGCATTAAAGATGTTCTGTACCCTTTACGGTTAAACCAGTCAGTAATGTCCGAATGACGCTGTATATATTGATACAACATCTGAGGATTGTACTTACGCCGTCCTTCTGCTGCTTCCTCAAAAAACTGCCAGGTCTGAGGGGAATACCAGATTGCTCCACAATTAAATGCAGATTCTGGTTTTTTAAAACAAGCCCACTTGTACAGTTCAAGATCAATACCAAAGTCATTATGTCCTGGTTTCCAGGCAAGATCGTGTTGAAGTATCGCTTTACCTAATTGTCTCCAGAGTTGCGTAACATCATTTCTGGGTGTTGATTGCTCTCGCAACAATCGTATGGCCGGAACCAGTCGTTTATCGATATAATCCAAAACCAGTTTACCCGGTTGTGTCGGTGTCATTATCAGGTTAAGGAAATTGTCCTGCATTTTTTCATCACGTTCCCGTAAAATATTTAGTAACTGGCGATTGAGCGCAGAAAGCTGACGACGGTTCGATGTATAAATAGGCAATGAAGCAAAGCGCGAAAGGTCTTTTGCCAGTTCAGAATCAAGATGGATTTCAGCATTGGGGACTTCACACCAGGCTCGTTCAATACGACCGACCTGTTGCTGCACATTAGCTGCCGTATTTTTTATGTAATCACTGGTTCTCTTATATTCGCCGTTTAATCGGGAAATCTCATATTTTCGGTTCATCATTAATGGCAGAAGGAAGCGTTGATGCTGTTGACGAGAAATTTCACCAGCACGGAGCAGTTTTTCCAGGTTGCGTAACTGGAAACCCGCATGCGCCATATCATCATTGTTTTCTGCATTGGCCTGAAAAGCGGAAAAGTAATAATGCCGTGATTCCAGCAAATATAAACAGGTCAGATCCATATTTTTGCCAGATTCAGGCAGGTTGAAATCCAGATTCACACCATTCGTCGCAGAGGCAGTCTGAGTCAGCACAATGACAATACGCCGGGAGGCAAATGCGGCCTGATAAGCATCACTAAAGCCCTTTTTCTTCTGACATTCTGCGGTTAACAGACAAATCAGCGCAGGCTCATTATGTATGCTCACTGGGATAAACACATCAGCAAAATTTTTTAGTAGAGGATCATCAGATAAAGGTTGTTCCATTTTTAACCATGAGAGGTATTCTCTACTTTGCGTTGCTATTGTAGTGGTAAGCCATTTTCTTAAATAGGCTATGGAATTCACGAAAGCAAGATGCCCCCGGTGTTGGGGTCTTTTCCCCGCAAGATCCAATACATTAAGCAATTTTAGCAGTATATTTTTTCGATATTCTGATTCGAAATCCGATGAGGGGTCATCGCCATTCTGGAAAAAATCGGGGGCTAGCGAAGCGAGCAGATCAACACAATGCGGGCTATTCTTTATGCTATTGAAATCTTGAATCTCAGCATTCAGTTGTGTGTTTCTGATATTTTCTTTGCTGTTATTGATCTCTTCAATAGCTAAATACTGCAACTGGAAATCATCAGCCGTCTGGACATAAGGTATCGGTTCTTTAAACCACTCGACAGGTCGTTTTTCAAAAGTTGTTCCCAGAAAACTTTGTGTAACAGCAGGGTTGCGTGCTTCTGCAATATAACGAAGAGCTGAATTAATCCACCGGACATCGAAGTGATTACAGGCTCTTTCAATATATGACGTAGCCGACAGTGCAAAGACAAGATTACGACTGGCGAGAGAAAGCAGCAGACCTTCTGCCGTTGTGGGTAGAAAGGCACGTTTGATCTGTATCCGTAACGGATCGATATCCGTATCTGAGGCATTCTGTTTCAGCAACCAATTGGTCAAGCCAAAAATACTGGCATGAGTATTTGGCAAAATATTACTTTTCCTTAATTCCCGTAGTTCCGGCAGGTCAGTACGCGGTAACAAAAATCGAGACATATTGGGCAGGGTTGAGCCGTAGTATGATGGCCTGTAATCATTAACGGGGTCGAACAGAAGTCGGGTTAACTTTTTAATGTATTCATACGCTTCATCTTCACTTGCAGTCAGGTCGGTCAACATTAGGCTAAACTGTCGAATGAATTTTTCCATCAAGCGTAAAAAATCACTGATGTCGATAGTCTGATCGCTATCCTGAAGCGGAGAGTCTGGCCTGATAATTTCGTAGCCATGTTCCGCTTTCCGCATAATAAGCCGTTCACTGGTCACCAGTTGATCGGAACGGAATAAATAATGCTCACCAAAGGGTTTATTATCCAGATATTGCTGAAGAGGAATAACCAGCGATCTGGCATGTGTTAAATCAACATGTTTATCTGTTAATGCGCTATCCAGATCATTAATAAATTTTTCTAGACGTTCACGGATCATAGGTGCAGGTTCCGTTTCAACATACTGCATACGTTGTAGTAATCTGCGTCCCCCGTCGAGCAACTGACCCAGACATTCAGGTGGTTCCTGAACCCATTGCGCCTGTGCCAGATACTCTTGTAATACCTCAGACTGGTAATCAAATTCATCGATGAAAATGATGTAATTACGCAGCTCTTTGCTGGACATTTTTACTTTGCGATGCCCATCGTAAAACGATGAAACCATCTTTTGAGTCGTCATGATCAGCAGATGTTGCTTTTCGTCACGCCAGGCAATGGCGGGCAGAATGCGCCTGACCCAGACGTGGCGACGGAAATCTGCAACTCGTTGCCTGGCTGCCTGCGTGAGTTCATGTTCTTCGCCATATTTTTCTTTTTGTTTCTTGGCTTCTTTTTCCAGCAATTTGATATTCTGAATCAGAGTTATCTCCACCGCTGCGCATGATTTGATTAATGACTCTTTCTCACTGGCGATGGCCGTCTGAAAACGCGTCGGATATCCTTTCAGCGATTTGTTAATATGCAGTATGTTTTTGCAATTTCTACGCAATTTGTCGGCGATATCCTGACTGGCAAACAAATTTCTGTCTTCCAGGATATTGATGGAGTCAAATGGATCGGGAAGTGAGTCTGCGGAAATATTATTCTCATGAGGCAAGGGGGTGGCCTCGATGGCAGAAACGATCTGTTCATCTTGTGCATAGAGCACGCTGACGGTGAATGGTTCCCCGTTACTGTCTTTATGCGCTGCCGTTTTCTCATAAATGTCGTGCAAAATATTCCAGCGATGGGTAACCAGAATGGCTTGAGAGCCTGATTTTTTTATCGTCTCCAGCGCCGGGAGAGCGTTATCGGCATAGCCAGAGCGGTAGAGTGAGCTGGTTTTTCCGCTACCCGTAGGCCCCTGAAGCTGACAAAATCCTGCGATACGACGGGATGTTTTGGATTTTTTTGCCTGAGAAAGGGTGTATTCAATAACGGCATTGTAGGAACGTATTAAAGGGGCACTCACATTTCACCTCATCCGTGTCAGGTTATCGAAGAGTAGAATTTCAGCAAATTCATGTTACACCGAACGGGTATCATTTCAATGTTTAATAATAATTTCCCCTTATAAAACAACGCTTATAATACATTCGCAGGTCAGATGATTTATCGGTGTGTTATTTGTTTGAATTTGGTGTTGTGGTTTTCTTTTTTTAACAATCTGCGATCTTCCTTCCACGACTTCCCCTTGCCGTTTTCAACCGAAAGCGGTATCTTTTACCCGCACCTGCAAAATCAGGTGCCGGGATTGGAACCCCAGGGAAAGATCACGTAACGCTGTTTTTTTGTACTAAATAATTCGCATTTTATGTTTAAAAATTGAGATATTCCTCATTACCTAAAGCTGTTTTTTATTGCTTATACATGATCAAATACTCCTTACATAATTAAGGAGAACAAAATGGAACTTAAAAAATTGATGGAGCATATTTCTATTATCCCCGATTACAGACAATCCTGGAAAGTGGAACATAAATTATCGGATATTCTACTGTTGACTATTTGTGCCGTTATTTCGGGTGCAGAAGGTTGGGAAGATATAGAGGATTTTGGGGAAACACATCTCGATTTTTTGAAGCAATATGGTGATTTTGATAATGGTATTCCTGTTCACGATACCATTGCCAGAGTTGTATCCTGTATCAGTCCTGCAAAATTTCACGAGTGCTTTATTAACTGGATGCGTGACTGCCATTCTTCAGATGATAAAGACGTCATCGCAATTGATGGAAAAACACTCCGGCATTCTTATGACAAGAGTCGCCGCAGGGGAGCGATTCATGTCATTAGTGCGTTCTCAACAATGCACAGTCTGGTCATCGGACAGATCAGGATGGATGAGAAATCCAATGAGATTACAGCTATCCCTGAACTTCTTAACATGCTGGATATTAAAGGAAAAATCATCACAACTGATGCGATGGGTTGCCAGAAAGATATTGCAGAGAAGATACAAAAACAGGGCGGTGATTATTTATTCGCTGTAAAAGGAAATCAGGGTCGGCTAAATAAAGCCTTTGAGGAAAAATTCCCACTGAAAGAATTAAATAATCCAGAACATGACAGTTACGCAATTAGTGAAAAGAGTCACGGCAGAGAAGAAATCCGTCTTCACATTGTTTGCGATGTCCCTGATGAACTTATTGATTTCACGTTTGAATGGAAAGGTCTGAAGAAATTATGCGTGGCAGTCTCCTTTCGGTCAATAATAGCAGAACAAAAGAAAGAGCCCGAAATGACGGTCAGATATTATATCAGTTCTGCTGATTTAACCGCAGAGAAGTTCGCCACAGCAATCCGAAACCACTGGCACGTGGAGAATAAGCTGCACTGGCGTCTGGACGTGGTAATGAATGAAGACGACTGCAAAATAAGAAGAGGAAATGCAGCAGAATTATTTTCAGGGATACGGCACATCGCTATTAATATTTTGACGAATGATAAGGTATTCAAGGCAGGGTTAAGACGTAAGATGCGAAAAGCAGCCATGGACAGAAACTATCTGGCGTCAGTCCTTGCGGGGAGCGGGCTTTCGTAATCTTTCCCTGAACGTCCCACTGTAATAAAGAGAATAATTATGACCAGCACTACCGCAGGTTCGCCAACATGTAATTGTAAAAATCCAGATACCTGTATTCATGCTTTAACATTGAAGTTGGGGGATAAAGCATATGAGTATAAGCAAGATGATTTTTTCTCATCAATCTCCATTATTAATAAAACAAAACAACCCATTCCTCTGACTTTATCTCTATCAGGTAAAAGTTGTGTATCCGATAATCCTGAATGCCCAAAGGGAATTATATATAATCCAGATAGTAAACAAACACTTAAAACCTTCACGCAAGGCATTGTAAATTATGAATTAGATTATGTTTTTGCTGACCAGAATATTATAACTGATACGATTAACTTCATAGAACAGCATATATTAAATCACAAAAGCCCATTGGATTGGTTACCACAGCAGCATTATATATTAAGAGTCGGGCAGTGTTATGGAGATCCTTTTGTTTCAGAAACAATCAATTTTATAAATGGCGCTCGACAGATAGTAAATATAGCTCCGCATGATAGATTGTGGACATTAATTTATATTTACCCGAATTTTAAATGGAAGGCAAGTGTTACAATTCAGGCAAAACAAGAGGTTATTGAGGCTAGTGATCAAGAATTAAAAAAAGAGCAGCGTCAAGAAAATAAAGATACTGACAAGATGTCGAGGAATACGAGAGGCTGGACTAAGCGAAATAGATTTTCAATTATAGATTCATTGGAAATAGGCGGTTCACTTTCATATGAGCTTAATAATAATTCGCCTATAGAGCTTAGTAGTCAGCTAAAACGAGACTTCAAACAGAAAGCGAAGCAGCTTACACCATTGCAAGAAACAATAACCTGGTTCGATAAAATAACGGGAAAATTGAGTACAAACGAAGGGAAAGGAGCTGACATTAAGCTTTTAAAGGCTGATATGCAATTTCCAAAGCTTGTTATAGAAGGTAGTGGGGAACTAACGGAGAATAATAACGCCCATTCAGTCTACATGAAAGGGAAAGTATCTGTTGTATTTGACCCGTTGATAGGTATCCGCATAACATTAGACTTATTACAAGCTTTTGCTGCATGCTATCATTTTGACCAATTTACGGCCATTGTACGAGAAGAATTAACTGCTAGGGAAAAATCTGTCAATAATGGTAATAATGGTGCCTATGTAGGTCTGAGTTTTGACTTATATCTAGAAGGTACAATAAAAACTACCGTATCATGTGAGTCTGATGCCGACAATAAATTGAGCTGGAATCTTGACGATGGTAATGAAATCGCTCTTGAGATTGGCATATCTATAAATGTCAGAACAGGCATTAAGTTTTATCTTGTAGAAGGAGCTTTTAGCGTAATTGGTAAAGGTTATGCCAAGGGCATGGTATCTCTCAAATCAACTGATTCCTGTGATAATATAACAGCAGTATTTTATCATAATGGTGTAAAAGTGGAGGTCGGTGTAAGTATGGTTGGAGGAATATCAGATAGTAACAATCAAAATCAAGATGGTGGCCGAGGAAAAACGAAAAACACGACATCTGATACAGATAGAATAACTAAGGGTATAGGCGGAAAATATGAATGGACAATTTACCCACCGTTGGAAGAGAGTAAATCAACATGTCGGTATGTGTTGTTTTAGTTATATTTTAATTGTTATTGCAACATCTTTTTCTTTAAGAGCGGAAACTAAGTATATGGATAGTGTGAAATATTTATTTTCATTCAAAACCACTCGTAGTGGATGTATGTTTAAGATAAATGGGTTTCCAATAACTAATAATTTTAATTATAACAGTGGGACAATAACAACAGGAGGGAGTTTAACCGCATTCGCTAACAATGGTTTAAATAAAGTTGAGCTAATGATGGGGCCAATAGATCCTGATGACAATAGCACTTTATATAATGACTCATCCTGTAAATTGGTTATCACCAAAGACACATTAAATACAAGTCAACTGGTAACAGATATAACTTTGTCTGTCGACAAAGATAATAAAATTGTTGCGTCATCCAGTTATAATGGAGTCCAGAAAGGAAATGGAATTAACGAAGAGCAATCACCTGAGGATACTAAACTGAATTGGCATCGTTTTTCTCGTAATATTAATTTGAGTGACTTACCTGAGTGGTTATGGATGAAAGCGTCGCCTGTCACTAATAAAGATTTGCCACTAATCAAAAATATGTATCAAAAAATTTGGGCATCAATGAGAATAAGGGATATTCCTGCTTTGAAGGAGATGGCTGTTATCTCCAGCAAAGAAATTGGCGAAGCTGAAGGTGTCACTCCTGAGATAATATTTGATTCATACGGTCTGCCACAAGTAATGAGTGACACATCACTGTCTGTAGTTGGCCTGGAATGGGAGAAGTATAAATTAGTTACTTACTGCGATAGTAGAGTATTCAGGCTTGCTTTTGGTGTTTATCAACACTCTCCTCTAAAATTCAAAGACCAGAGTGGGAATATAAGATTCACATATAGCCCTTATTTTTCCATAATTGATGGGGAAGTTATTTTAGTAAGATAAATCTATGAAATCATCTTGTGAAAATCAAGAGTATCTGTCGCGTAGATAGCGCACGACATACAGTGGTTATCTTCCCATTTAAATCAGTGTGGGAGCATGAAATATTTTTTATACGATACGTCATGTGTTTTTTATAATTTAATTTTCGCGAAATCGCCCAAGAGTTATCATGTGATAGCCTATTGTTTATCCGATCTGACGCGTGATTTTTAATTTTCGATAATTTGGTGATTTATATTTTTCTTGTGATGGTTATCGTAGTTTTTCCTTGAATATATATTTTATTAACTTGCTGTTTTACAGGCAAAAATAATGAAAAGCGAATAGGGTATTACACGCCAATATTTACGTTTGTCGACGGATTATTTGTATTGCTTAAATAGACAAGGGAAGGTACGCATCAGAATATCCGGTGAAGTGATTAATATTTCGTTGAATATTTCT
>ERZ1027269.282-NODE-282-length-20416-cov-4.626639_pt1 | contig 20416 bp, 25 predicted proteins | sample MGYA00519471_ERZ1027269 | MGnify/ENA primary metagenome ERZ1027269 (study PRJEB26926, sample SAMN06164687) | human gut metagenome | biome: ENVO:00009003; feature: ENVO:2100002; material: ENVO:00002003 | host: Homo sapiens | place: USA | collected 2012 ...
ACGAGATGTAGAGAGGTCTCGTGGGCTCGGAGATGTGTATAAGAGACAGAGGCTATTTTTTATATCGGTTCGAACGTTCGAACCCCACACACAAGGAGGACAAAAAAATGGAATCAATTTCAGTAGCAGTTATCAAAGAATTAAAGACTTTTCCCGGTGTTCAGCTTCAAGAAGTGAACGTGACCGACTACACGGGTGTTGAGGGTTTTACATTCTTCACCGACTGTAATAACTACCCCACCGCAACGCCTTGCATTCTTATTCACTTATCGAACGATGATCTGGTGTCTTGCCCTATTGATAAACTGGCATTCATTGCCATTAACGAAGATTCAGACGAAACAGCGGAAAGAAGTGAAGCTATCGAACAGTGTAAGTCTTTTTGCATGGACGAAATCAAGAAACATGAACTTGACCCGTTTAAAACCGAAGTTTTTTATATTATCTGCGGTTATGCCCCTTATTTAACTATCGCAGAGGTGCGCCGAATCGTTGACGATCTTAGAGAATACGTTATCAACCAGTAAGGAGGACAAGCACAATGAGTACAGCAACCATAGAGAAGAAACCCACAACCCAGACCCCGGCAAAGGTCAAGACCTCCAGAAAGAAAGCCGTTGCCGTTCCTATGAACCCTCCCACCGCCCCGGCGGTGGAGGACACCAACAAAGCAGAGGTAGAAGCCAAAAAGGCACAGGAACTGAAAGACATTGAAACCTTGAAAGAAGCCAGAAAGCGCAATGCATCTATCAGTAAGTCACTGAACAATGTTCAAAGTTCTTTTACCCGGATTGCTTTTGATCTTTATTGGATGTATTCAACGTCCGCTTTTGGTCTGTTGGGCTATAAGAATATTTATGACTGTGCCGCTAAAGAACACGGCATTGCACGTGGAACGTGTAGTGATTTTATCCACATTGTAGAACGTTTCGCAAAGCGTGACGATGCCGGGAACGTTCTGGAAGAGATCCGCCCGGAATTGAAAGACTATCAAAGTAGTAAACTTATAGCCCTGTTGGGTGTGACGGATGCACAGTTGACGGAATTTTCCGTTGATATGTCCGTCCGTGATATTAAGAAAAAGATAAAAGAACTTCACGGAGAAGCACAGGACGAAACACAGGGCGAAACACAGGGCAAAACAGCAGAAGCTGACACTTCCAACGGCAAAACGATCATCGACACCACAGCACAGGAGGTAAACAGCCAGACGCTTGTAACGTTCCACAACATTGACGATTACAACAAGTATCTTGACGGTCTCAACGATCTGATCGAAAAGGCTCTGAAGAGCAAGAACTTTGAAGCTGACCATAAGCGTATTGAGATCGTTGTGAAATGGTAAGGTTGAATCAGCTTTCCGTTGTCGGTGGTGCGCTGTGGGATGATGCCATGGCTTTGATTCCAGACATATCCCATGCCACCACCTATCCGGAAGTAAAGGCGATTCTTGAACATTTACTTTCCCAGACGGACAAGCTACAGCAGTTACGGAATGACGGTATTATTTCATGTGATGAATTTCCGTTGATTAATCAGACTTTTTTGTCTGTAGGTACATACGCAATTAACCGTTTTTATCGTATTCAAGAGGATTGACGGTTGATATAAACAAATAACATTGCATCCATGGAGCAGATCGCCCCATGTGTAAAGAAAGAAGAGGTAAACAATTATGAAATTAGCAACACAGTTTAGAGGCACTTTGGTAGCAATCGAAGAAAAGAGCATGACCGGAAGCAACAACAAGTATTATCAGCTTGCGGTATTGCAGGGATCGGAAGCAACAAGCATGTCCTGCACAGAGGAAGTCTATAAACAGAACAAAGAACTTTTCAAAGAATACGTGTTCGGTATGCAGATCAGTGAGTATGAGGGTAAAAAGTCTTTGCGTGTGACTGGTATCTACGATCTTCCCGGAACTGCTACCGCTGATCCCGGCAAGGATCAGAATAAGAAGTAAGCCGCCTGGAACGTTCCGGGTCTAGGGAGTAAAGAGAAGCAAGAACGGTATCCCTTGGGCGTGCCCGTGTGCCGCCACTGCGATCTATGCCTTGAAATCTTCTCCCCGGTATGTTCTCCGGTGTGATGCCTGGCGGTCTCCCTACGGACTGCCGGGCAAGTGTGAAGTGAAAAACGCCGGGAGTGTTCGAACGTTCGAACTTTACCTTTTACCACCTTTCTATCTTTTGGATTACCCCAGAAGAAACGAACGTGGATACATTCCCGGCTTTTTCTATATAGGAAGGTAAACACTATGGGACTTATTTTTTTCTTGATCGGCGTGGCGATTGTAGTGGTTGATTTTTTACTTGGCGATCCTATTGATTGGTGGATGGTAATACTTGCGTTTCTTGCCTCTTTTTTGTCTCTTGTGGCATTCAGTGACGTGTGGAACGACTAACCACTAACAAATCCGCCCTTGATCTTTTGCATCTTGCCGGGATGTGGGCGCACTATCCCACCTCCCGGCGCAAAAAGATGATAACAGCCCTTATAAAGCCCCGGACAGCCACACCGCAGACCATAGCTAAACAGCTACCGTCTGCCGCCGCCCGCCTTTCTTCGTTGGCAATGCCCTTTCCCTTAGAAACTACGCATTCACGTTTCCCGTGGCAAGGGTGAAGCCCGGAGGGTTCAGCCCGACTATAAGCAATTATATCTTTACCAGTTCCCGGATCAAGCGCTTTTTGCCCTTGACCTTTTGTCCCCTTGGGAGGGGGCAAGGGGACACCATAGAAAAACAAGAAAAGCGCATTTTGCTTTCGTAGTTTTTCATGGGAGGGGTTCGGAATGGTACGCAAAGTATCACCCCTCACCCATGCAACAGCAACAATAACCCAACAACCAAAAATAATATGAGGTATGCATGTACTAGGCTAACAAGGGAAGTGCGCACAACGAAAACATGAAATCCACTTGTTTGAGGGTTCAACTCCCTCCGTACCTCTAAAGTTCGAACGTTCGAACTTTTACCCCGGTAATTTCAGCAAGCTGATTTTATAAACAAAAAACATTTATAGATAACTAAGACGGTTGCACAGACGTGTGTATTCTGCATTATCTATAAGAAAGGAGAAACAATATGCCCGGTATTGCAATCATTGCGGCGGCAGAAGCCGCTCCCACTTTTGACACTGGATTGGTAACTACCATTCTTGATGTATGTAAAAAGATCATGGGTCTGTTCGGAGAGTATCCGTTAAACATTATGCTTGCTATTTCCATTGCTTGTATGTGTTTCGGTGTATTTGCCGTAGCGAAGCGTTCCGCTCACTAATCAAGATCGCACACAAGGAGGTACGGAACAATTACGCCGTACCTCTTCTTTTTCACGGAAGGAGAACACAATGGGAGTTTTACTATACGTTTTTATCTTTTCTATTGGTTTATCTGTTTGTCTTGGGTGCGTTACTACAGATAACCCCTCACCTATGTTTGACATTGGTTTTGTTGTCGGTCTTCTTACAACAATATGCGCTTGTATTATGATGCTTTCATCTTCATGGTCAGGTATCTTTGACCATATTTTACTATTATTTCAATAAGGAGGGAAAAAAGTTGGAACAAAAAACAATCAATCAAAACAAACTGCTGACGATCCTCTGCATCATAGCCTTAACGCTTGGCGTTCTGGTTTCCGCAGTGCTGTTCCGTGTAACCCCGGTACATGCTGAGGAAATAGGTAATTCTTCTTATACTTTTTCTTGGAAACAGACATATTATTGCGAAAATTACTACGATCAAGAATATTCTTGTTCTATTACAGTACCTTTTAAAAACATTTTTGCCGCATGTAATAACTATGATTCCGATAAAAAAACCTATATTCTTGCATATTTTGATTCCGAAAAAAATCAGATTATACAGTTTCAAGATTATAAGAAATTTACTTCATGGGATTTTGTTTTAATTGATCGAATAAACACTAATAATTCCGGGTCATACCATAATGATATAACCCATTATTCAATCGGATTCAATGAAGGATATGAAAATTATAGCGGCCATCAAGTTATGAGAGAATGGTCTGCTAGTTTTCCTGTTTTTAAGAGTTGGAATGATGCTTTCAACTTTTATAAAAACAATGACAAGTCCGGTCTGATCAATGGTGAATCTCCTAACACCGCAGACGAATCATATACCTTTACTGGTTTTTCTATCAATGGCAAAACTGCTCGGTGGACAGGCACAACAGAGCGTTCTTACCTCAAAGATCAAGATGTGGAGGAATACACAACAATCACTTATGCTTGGGCTACCACCACAGAACCGGATAATATAGGAACGTTTCAAGAATACAATGGAGAGTTTCCCACCTCTGCAAAACAGTTAAAACTCCCGTGGTCAGACATGGAAAGTGGCAAGGTAGATTTTCAGTTTATCCGACAAGTTAATATCATCCCCTGTTACCGTGTGCCTGGGGCGTTCTATCATGGACAAGCCGTGAAGATTTTTTTCAAACCAGACGGTTCTCTTGACAGAATAGAGCAAGTTACTATTCCGTCCGATTCTGAAACTATAGGAAATGATATATCACTAATCGGTTTTAGATATGATAGTTCGTTTCATGCGGAATGGGTTGACGTTTGGTCGAATGGTGCAAATAAATCTGCTTTTGATCTTACTGGAAGTCAATACCTTTCTTTAGGCATAAAGGCGGTTTATTATGACGGTTCAAAGTCGGATATTGATTTTTTCGCATTGGATCGTAAAAATCTTGTCTGGGATAAAACTTTTACCGATTTCAAGGAAAATAATGGTTCACCCATAAAAAGTTTATACTTCACCCCCTACGCAAAAACAGGAGTGAATAACCCTTGGAATAAAGGCAATTCTACAGTAGTTAACTTTGATGAAAACGGTAACCCATCCTCGTCTTTTGATACTGGTGATGATGGCACGGTACACCTTAATGATTTTAAATTAACTGGCGTAGTTTGGAATAAGCCAGTTGTTCAAAGCGGTACTATTACATGGACTGGAACTACTCCTAACAGTGATCTTCTTTTTATCCCAGATTCTGACACTTTGGTAGTCGCAACCTATCCTCGGTATGATTCAGACATGAATGCATCTTATGAGACATGGAGCACAACCACGATCGGAAAAGGTTCTATGAAAGTTAATGTTGATTATCTTATAGATTATTATAAGAATAGTGAACTTGCATGGAATGGTGAAATGTGGCTCACCCCTTGTTATAAAAAAGGCGGTGTTCTTTATATGGGTGAGCCTGTTATCATAAATTGCCTAAAGGGTACTGTAAGTGATATTGTAGTCGATAAAGATAGCGGAAAAGCCGAACAAGTAGACAAAACTGATCAGAATAAATCTGATGCAGATTCTATATTAAATGTAGGTAACCAGTTCTATTCTATTATTAATGGTTTGATTGGCTCATTGCAACAGCTACCGGCTCTTCTAACTGCGATTTTTGGCTTTCTTCCTAGTTCTATTATAAATCTATTTTATGCTTCATTTGCCGTCATTATTGTTTGTCGTATTCTGGGGAGGTAGCAATGTATATTTTGAAAGCCTTTATAGATTTATGTTTCAGTATTTATAACATTCAAATCGTATTATTCGGCTATGCCTTTACGCTTTATTCGTTGTTCTTATACTGTATTATTGGCGGTTTGTTGTTGTACCTTATCCTTAGGTTATGGAAATAATTTATTGATTACTTCTATAATAACCGCCCCTTTACACACAAAAATAATTATTGCCGCAATGATTTTTACAAGGATATATATTCCTATAATCATCACCCAGAAATGTATCTTATCTAATACGGACAATATAGCATCTGTTCTGCTGTCGGCTTTATCGTCATTGTATCGTGTTATGTTGATATAGTCATTTTTCTGTAATGGTTTAGAGTTGTCATCCTCTGTATCTTCCATATAGGAATATATAGCATTGTGATCTTTTTCATCTCGATATTTTGCATAAGCATAGCCGCAAATAATTATTAGTAAAGCAACCCCAAAAATAATTAACATATTCATTTGTAACCCCTCCTGTGTGTTTTCCTCAATTCTAACACACAGGATCAATTTTCACAAGAAAGGACAAAACATGAATGAAAACATTACGATTCAAGACGTTATGCAAGCAGATTTACAGAACAATTCTTATGATATTGTCGTATCTGATAACCCAGTTTATACCGATTCTGACGTTATCGGTCATTTCGTTTCTGTCGGCAACGACACCGGAACATCTGTCACAGAGAGCGCCGCAGACGGTATCACCGGAGACATTACAACAAGTGATAGCTCTGTCACAGGCTCTGACACCCTTTCGGTCTCTTCTGGTGATCTGGTTAGCGGTGACAACGTTTATATTAGCCTGGCAGACTTACAAGCCTATCAAGCGGACACTGTGGAAAATCAGATTGATTATTCCGCTTCTCTGGGAAGCATTGAAGCAAAAATTGATGATCTGAATTACAACATTACAGCATTGTTGTTTTTTATCATATTCGCATGGTGCTATGAACGTATCAAGAACGCCGTTCGTTCTTTTAATGGCGTAGGGCTTAAATAGGAGGAAACAAACATGGATAGTCTTATTCAATTTATCATAGGTGATGCTACAACGTTTACCCCGGCTTGTATAGTTGGGTTGATCGTCTTTTGTGCAATCCTTGAATGTATCGGTTCACTTGCTTATAACATTATGAAAGCCGGGAGGTGATTAACTTGGTATATCTGGTATTGTTAGCATTTATTGTAATGATGTATTTTAGTGTATGCTTCCGTATTGCCGTATTACATCCGTTTGCAACGGTCTTTAATTTAATAAAAGATCTCCCGGATTATATTATTCACAAGAAATGGCGCAATCTGCAAACCGGGAAACTAATTTGTTATGTAGCATTGTTCGGTAAAGGGAAAACCCTATCTGCTGTGCATAAGGTAACAAGTCTGTATAAAAAGTATAACAACAAAGTTGTATATGATGATCTCCGGGGAAAATGGGTAACACAAAGAATCAATATCATATCAAATGTGGACTTGATCGGAACGCCCTACACGCCTTTTGTTTCCTTGCGCCAGATTGTAGATGTTGCCGAAACTGTCAGGGCATATGATGAGCAACACGACACATTGACTTGCACTCTTGTCTTGGGTGATGAGTTTTCGGTACAGCTTAACAGCCGTACTTTCAAAACAAACATTGACCCCTTGTTTCTCAATACTCTGCTTACGTGCCGTCATCACCACATCAGCTTGTATTACACTTCACAGCGTTTTAATCACGTAGACGCATTATTGCGACAAGTGACAAGCCGGGTTATATCTTGCGACAAACAATGGCGTTTTCTGGTGCATAGAGAATACGACGCTTATCAGTTGGAATACGCCACAGACCCTACGCTTGTACGCCCCTTGCGCCGGTTTGGTTGGTTCGTAAGAGATAAAGATTATCATGCTTATGATACTCTGGCTTGCGTGGACAACCTTGCAAAAGATTGTAAAGCCGGGAACATGATCCCGGAATCAGAAATTATTATGTTACAGAACAATACGCCCTCCGATATGGAAGCCGTAACTACACCGTCAAAGAAGTACATCAGAGCGCAGAAGAAAGCGCAGAAGTAAGGGGAAACGGTGCGCCGTGGTAAGCGTTGCGCACGGCGCACCGTTCGAACGTTCGAACTTTCACACACCACACACAAGGAGAAAAAAACAATGTTTCAATATATGCACTATCTGTTTAACGATACAGAGATCAGATTCTATAAAAAATATAAACTATTTCCAGACGAACTATTTCAACAACTTCAAAATCTTGGTTTCTCCCGGCAATCATTCCAACCGATTCAGAAAGAAATGGACAGATTATTCCTATTACAAAAAGAAGAAAGCACATGGACAAAGGTAGACTGTGATCCGTTCTCTGGGTCACCTACTTGACAATAGCAACACTTTAACGCCACCTTGTAAAAAATTTTCTAGGAGTGTTGAAACATGGAAACAGTTTATAATTGTCGGCGTTATCAGTACGAAACCGGGGAACACATCACCTTTTACCACCACGCAATTAACACTGGAAAAGAAAAGCCAGAGGACAGCCAGTTAAACAAGACCCACGACACAAGTGACCGCACCCCGGAAGCTGAAAAACACGCAATGGCGGTATCTGCATCCAGAGCCAAAAACAACGTTTACAGAATCGCACGATCCAATAAATGGGACTGGTTTATTACTTTAACATTTGACCGCAAAAAAGTAGATGCTTCCGACTATGACCTTGTTGTGCAACGGCTTAATGATTTTCTGTGGCATATCAAAGAACGCAAATGCCCGGATATGAAATACCTTATTGTCCCAGAACTGCACGCCGACAAAGAACACTATCATTTCCACGGGCTACTGGCAAACGTGGACAATCTCACGTTTAAAGCATGGAAAGTAGACCACAGAAAAAAGCAGATCATTTACAATATTACAGACTGGTCATACGGTTTTACTACCGCCACAAAAGTCTTGGATACTGGCAGAGTAAGCAGTTATATCACAAAGTACATCACCAAAAGCGTTGACGAACATTTAAAAGAAAAACGCCGTTACTACTATAGCCGCAACTGTCATATCGCAGAGGAAGAACATTTTCTGCTTGATGAAGAAGAATTTCTTAAAATCTATGCAGACCGCATTGTATATGTAAAGACCGTAGACATACCACAAGCAAGTCAGCAGATCACCTACTACGAACTAAAGTATTAACTATTACAGAGATCACCCCGGGTAGCCACAAGGAAATTTTACTCCCCTTGAGGGGTTGGGGGTGATCTAATCCCACCTATGTTAATTTTTCCACCCACTCTCCCATAAAAATTAAACACGAGAGTCCAGAGTACTGTCTGTGCTCTGGAAGCCACCGCCCACCACAAGCCCCATACAGAGCCGTAAGCCCCGGACAGCTACAGAGCAAGCTATTCCTCACTACCGCCGCCAGAAGCCCCACCAGAGAAGCCGCAGAGGGTCAAGGCACAGCCCCAGGGACACTGCCCTCCTTGACGCTCCGGGGCTTGCTCTGGTACGGTTGAATATAGGCAGACTGCGCCAGAGAGGGAGGAAACTTATGTCAAAAAACATGACTTACGCAGACCGTTTAAAGATCGAAATATATCTGAAGGACGGCAAGACCCAGAGAGAAATTGCCCGGCTGATGAACCGGCATTATAATACGATCAACTACGAAATAAAGAGAGGTCGTACAAAACTTCGTGACAGTCAGACATGGCTTGAATATGATTATTACAGCGCAGAGATCGGACAACAGAAACATGACTACCATGCAGAAAGTAAAGGGCGTGATTTAAAGATCGGCAATGACTACGATTTTGTGAAACACGTTGAGCATTGTATTATTGATTTGAAATACAGTCCATACGCCGCATTACAGTCTGCTAAAGGCAAGTGCCGCACGGAAGTTTGTGTAACTACTCTGTACCATTATATAGATCGTGGTTTGTTTATGAATGTGACTAACAAAGACTTACCGTGGCGCAGAGATACGCCAAAACAGGAATACAACGAAGTGCGTCCGTCTTATAAGAATTTAAAAGGGCGCTCTATAGAGAAGCGCCCAAAAGAGATCAAGAAGCGTAAAACTGCCGGGCACTGGGAACTCGATACCGTAGTAGGTGGACAAGGAAAAAGCAGTAATTGTCTGCTTGTTCTTACAGAGCGTAAGCACCGGGACGAAATTATTATGCCGATACCAGACAAGACCGGGAACGCCGTTGCTTGTGCCCTTGATGATCTGGAACGTGCTTATGGTTCGGATAAGTTCCGGGAGATCTTCCGCTCGATCACTTGCGACAACGGAACGGAATTTCTCGATCAGCAAGCACTTGAAAAGTCTATAAACGGCGGTGAACCCAGAACGACAATATATTATTGTCACCCTCACAACCCCGGAGAACGTGGAAGCAATGAGAACCAGAACCGCATGATTCGCCGTTGGTTTCCTAAAGGCTGTGACTTTGCAGAGGTTACCCCGGAGCAAGTCGCAGAGGTGCAAGAGTGGTTGAACAATTACCCCCGGCGTATGTTTGGCGGTAAATCTTCTAATGAAATGAAAGCTATGTAAAAGTTCGAACGTTCGAACGGCAATACAAAAGACGGCTACCATTGGCAACCGTCTTGTTTTGCTGTCTGTTTTTGTGCATCTTCTACAATTTTGTCAGTCGCAATGATATGTAAAACTATGCAATATGATGAATTTACGTTTTTTCGGAGAAAATCACAAAAACTTATTGACATTTACAATTTCGATTATATTTTTATATTTTATTTGTCTTTTCCCTGTTTTCCGTGTGTGGCGGATCAATATTCTCCATTAAACGCATTCACTGTATACACAGAAAACTCTCCTCAACAGAATAACATCTGTCCGGAGAGTTTTTCATAGTAATAGTAATATAGGAGATTATAATGCTTTTTTGATGGCTGCCATCAGTTCGTCATAGGTCTCATAGGCTGGAAGCTCCGGATGATCTTTTTTGATCTGTTCGGTACTCTTGAACAGGAAGCCTGCCTTGCTGGCCTGAATCATGCCCAGATCATTGTGGCTGTCTCCACTGGCGATGGTCTGGAAGCCGATGGACTGCAGCGCCTTCACCGTAGTATACTTGGAATTCTCCACACGCATCTTAAATCCGGTGATCTCACCATTATCCGCTACTTCCAGAGAATTACAGAAAATTGTGGGATATCCTAGTTTCTTCATCAGAGGACCGGCAAACTGTGAAAAGGTGTCACTGATAATGATGACCTGGGTAATGGAACGCAGCTCATCCAGAAACTCCTTCGCCCCGGGGATGGGGTCGATCTTCGCGATAGTCTCCTGAATCTCCTTCAGTCCCAGACCGTGTTCCTTCAGAATACCAAGTCTCCATTTCATTAATTTATCGTAATCCGGCTCGTCTCTGGTGGTTCTCTTCAGTTCCGGGATTCCGCTGGCCTCCGCAAAAGCGATCCAGATCTCCGGCACCAGTACTCCCTCCAGATCCAGGCATACAATATTCATATCCATCCTTATGTCCTCCCAGTAAATTCAAATGTATTTGTGACAAGTATACCCCATTTTACCTTTTTACGCAACCTTTTACTTTATTGTTGTAACGTGTTCTTGTAATGCAGTTGTAAATTTTTCTCAGATATATCATCATACGCACACAATTTTGAAACGAATATTTCCATGTGTTTTACATATTTTCGTTTCATGTCGTAGATGCCAAAGAGTGCCGCTTCACATTGTTTTCTGAAATTTGCTTGTAAATCCCACTTTTTTTCTGTTATTTTTGTGACATTTTAACTGTTTACTTTGTTCTATATGTGTTATAATAACCATAGTGCAAAAAGAACTTCTACAAGCTCTCATCTACACGAAACAAACGTAGAGATCGAGGAGGTCATCATTATGTTGACATTAAAAGCTGAAAAAAGAAATCCTGACGAAAAAGCAAAGAAATTAAGAAGAGACGGTTTTATCACCGGTGTTTTGTACGGAAAAGAAATGAAAGAGAATGTTTCCCTGAAATTCACAGAGAAGGATGCATCCGCTTTTATCAAGAATGCAAAAGAAGGCACCCAGGCTTATCTGGAACTGGATGGTAAGAATGTAGATGTTCTGGTAAAAAATATTGATTTTGATCCTCTGACCAAGAAATATATGGCTCTGGACTTTCAGGCTCTGGTAGCCGGCGAAATCGTATCCGCTACTGTTCCCATTGTCTATGTGAACGAAGACAAGGTACAGGGTATCTTCGAAGCAGAATTGTCCGAGGTGCATTACAAAGCAGATCCCGCACATCTGCTGGAGCCCGTTGAAATTGATCTGGCCGCTCTGCCCCAGACTACGAAGACCATGTATGTCAAGGATCTGAAACTGGAAGAAAAAGGTGTGCATGTCACCACCTCCGGAGAACAGCAGCTGTTCCATATCGGAGAGTATGGACAGGAAGAGACGGACGAGACCGAGGAGACAGAGGAAACCAAATAAAACGCCATGCTTCATTCATACATGTGCCGCATAAAAATCAAAACAGGAACTGTTCCCTGTGAGTAAACTCCCGGGAACAGTTCCTGTTTCATTTTTGCATGGCTCGTAACTATGCCAGGTATTTCTTCAATAAATCCACCTTGTCCAGCTTCTCCCAGGGCAGATCCACATCGGTACGTCCAAAGTGGCCATAGGAAGCGGTCTGCTTGTAAATAGGTCTGCGCAGATCCAGCATCTTGATGATTCCTGCGGGTCTTAAGTCAAAGTTCTCACGAATGGTCTCCACCAGCTTATCATCATGCAGTTTGCCCGTACCGAAGGTATCTACCATGATGGATGTGGGCTGTGCTACGCCGATAGCGTAAGACAGCTGAATTTCACACTTCTCAGCCAGTCCTGCCGCTACGATATTCTTGGCAACGTAACGTGCTGCGTATGCCGCACTTCTGTCCACCTTGGTGCAGTCCTTGCCGGAGAATGCTCCGCCGCCGTGACGGGCATATCCGCCGTAGGTGTCTACGATGATCTTACGACCGGTCAGTCCGCTGTCGCCGTTAGGTCCGCCGATTACGAAACGTCCGGTAGGATTGATGAAAAATTTTGTATCTGCGTCGATCATGTCTGCGGGCAAAACAGGATCGAATACATACTTCTTGATGTCCTCATGGATCTGCTCCTGAGATACATGTTCGTCATGCTGGGTAGACAGAACGACTGCCTCCAGACGGAATGGCTTGCCATTCTCATCATACTCTACGGATACCTGACTCTTGCCATCAGGTCTTAAATAAGAAAGTGTACCATCCTTACGAACCTTGGTCAGCTGTCTGGTCAGCTTGTGTGCCAGAGAGATGGGATACGGCATATATTCCGGAGTCTCATCGGTAGCGAAGCCGAACATCATACCCTGATCTCCGGCACCGATCGCATCCAGCTGCTCATCGGTCATATTGCTCTCTTTTGCTTCCAGTGCCTTGTCTACGCCCATAGCGATATCGGCAGACTGCTTGTCCAGAGATACCATGACAGCACAGGTATTGCCATCGAAGCCCTTCTCGGAAGAATCATAGCCGATCTCCGTCACGGTCTTACGAACAATAGCGGGAATATCAATATTTGCCTTGGTGGTGATCTCACCCATTACCAGTACGAAACCGGTATTGGTGCAGGTCTCACATGCTACACGGCTGAACGGATCCTGCTCCATCAGCGCATCCAGTACCGCATCAGATACGGCATCACAGATTTTGTCGGGATGTCCTTCGGTTACGGACTCCGATGTAAATAAACGTTTTTCCATTTGTCCTCCATTCTGCTTCCTTGCGGGAAGAGGGTCTAGTGTATGAGTTGCTAAAGTCCTGTCATTCAGAGCCTCATTCGCAAAATCAAATTTTCAATGCCGACAGCTCTGAATGATGCAAAAAAGTCCGCTTTCATAAGCGGACTGATTTATTGTGCGATCAAATCCTCTTATTGTTCGACAGTTATTCGCTCAGGTGGGCACCTTCCGCATTCTGCGGGGTTGCCGTGGCTTCATCGATCCTATGTATCTCCACCACTCTGAATAAGGGAAAGTCTATATGAACTTTTCTACGCTAATTAACTTACTATGAGTTACCTGTTTTGTCAACAGACATTTTTTTCAAAATGTCATTCTGTTGTGGTTTATGAGAAATCCACTCATTAACCGATCTTCAGCTTGAACTTCTGCAGGTCCCGCTCCGTCTCGACCAACTCGATCTGGGCTCCCAGTCCCTGTAATTTCAGGTGGAAATCCTCATAACCTCTCTCAATATAGCGGATATCATCCACAGTAGAGAATCCTTCTGCAGACATGGCAGCCAGTACCAGTGCTGCTCCCGCCCGCAGATCCGGTGCGGAAATATTGGCTCCGGTATATCTGGATACACCGTCGATGATAGCGGTGTTGCCTTCTACTTTGATGCTGGCGCCCATACGGGTCAGCTCATCCACATATTTGAAACGGTTCTCGAAAATACTCTCCGTCACGATGCTGGTTCCTTTGGAAAGTCCCAGCGCCACTGTGATCTGGGGCTGCATATCCGTAGGAAATCCGGGATAAGGCAGGGTCTTCACCTGGGTATGCTGCAGAGGCTTGGACGCTACCACACGGATACAGTCATCCGCTTCCTCTACTTCACAGCCAATCTCCAGAAGTTTTGCCGTAATAGATTCCAGGTGCTTCGGAATCACATTTTTCACCGTCACATCGCCCTTGGTCACTGCCGCTGCGAACATAAACGTACCGGCTTCGATCTGATCGGGAATCACGGCATACTCTGTGCCATGCAGATGGGAAACACCCTTGATACGGATCACATCCGTACCGGCACCCTTGATATTGGCTCCCATGCTGTTCAGGAAGTTCGCCAGATCCACCACATGAGGCTCCTTGGCAGAGTTCTCGATAATCGTGGTGCCTTCCGCCATTACCGCAGCCATCATGATATTGATGGTAGCGCCGACACTGACCACATCCATATAAATATGGCTGCCGCGCAGATGCTCCGCCTGTGTCTTGATCAGGCCATGCTCGATCTTCACGTCCGCGCCCAGAGCACGGAAGCCCTTAATATGCTGGTCAATGGCACGGCAGCCGATATCACATCCACCGGGAAGTGCCACTTCCGCATGCTTGTATTTACCTAACAAAGCACCGATCAGATAGTAGGACGCTCTGATCTTCTTGATATTTTCATCTTCTACTACAAGTTCACTGATGTTGGATGCATTGAGAGTCACTTTGTGACGGTCGGTTCTCTTTACGATCACACCGATGTTCTCCATGGCGCTCAAAAGGACATTCGTATCTCTTACATCCGGCATATTTTCTATATAAACAGTCTCATCCGTCATCACGGAAGCAGCAAGAATAGGAAGTGCCGCATTCTTGGCACCTCCTATTTCAACTTCACCGACTAATGGATTACCGCCTTTAATTGCGTATTGTTCCATTGTTTCTTACCTCTGTCATTCTCAGATCAGAAAAACCTTCTTATGCACTTATACCACATTTTCGCACATTTGTAAATACAACGCCCTAATTCAGGTACTTCAACGGGTTCACCTGGCTGCCATTAATAAGGATCTCAAAGTGAAGATGAGGTCCCGTACTTACGCCGGTATTACCGCTCAGTGCAATACGTTCTCCCTGTTTTACCGTCTGGCCGACCTTGACGAGCACCTTGCTCAGATGTCCGTATCGGGTCTGTCTGCCGTCTTCATGGTTGATATAGACACAATAACCGTATCCACTTCCCCATCCGGCTCTGGCCACTGTACCGCCGCAGGATGCAAATACCGCAGTTCCGGTAGGAACCGACCAGTCCACACCCTTATGGTAGCTGCTGGCACCCTTGGTAGGTGACTTTCTGCGTCCGAAATTGGAACTCAGACGTCCACCGGAAATAGGCTTGATATAGGTCGGAGGAATCTTGGTGCCTCGTTCCACAATCTTGGGAACTGCCTCCATGACCACTTCTTCCTTCAGAATATCCCTGGTGACCTCTCTGTCATTCAGATAAGATACATCCGCCACTACCCGACGGAAACCGGCGGAGGGCTGCTGCAAAATCTTGGTCTGGGTCGTATACCAGGAATCGTTGTCCACATAAATTACATCTGCATCATAGATTTCTTCATAATAATTCTGCTCCATGCGCTCTACGGACAGCTCCGGCTGCGGCACGGTAATGATCAGCTTGTCCCCTACGCGGATCGTAGAATTTTCATCGGTCAGTGTCTCGCTGTTCATGGCGATGATCTGATCCATCGGAATATTTACTTTAATCGAAATCTCCGACAGGGTATCTCCGCTGACTACTTCATATTCTCCGGGGGTCTCCTGATCCTTGATCACATCCTCGATTGCCTGATCCAGCGGAGTCAGCATGCTTTCCGGAAGATAGGTCTCTACGATTTCCACCTTTTCCGCAAAGTCCATGGTCATCAGCCCAAGATCATAGTCTTCGAAATCTTTTTCCCCCTGCTGGTCTGCCTGGGAGCCCGCCTGATCCAGTACGGACTGTACACCGCCTGCATAGATGGATTCTTCCTTCTGTTCTTCCTGAGCGGTCAGTTCCTGTTTATTGACTACCTCGGTGGTAAGAACATTGAATTCCTTCTGTGCATCGTGAGTCAGTTCCACGCTGAATTTGTCTTCACTGTCGTATTTGTCCACTGCTGCCTGCAGCAGAGACTCCACATCCTCCACGCTGGACAGGTTGACCATATATTCATTTACTTTCATTGTATAGGATCTGTGGGAAGTCTCACGAATACTGCTCTCCAGTTCCCGTTCCATGGCCGCCAGCAGATTGTCCTCATTGTCCAGTGTTCCCCACAGCACTTCTTCACCGACCAGCTTTAAATCTGCGTCCATAAAGATCATATCATCACTCTGGGAAGCGATATTCCTTCTGGCTTCCTGCAGAAGCTGCTCCGCTCTGTCTGCTTCGCCCACCGTTCCGATCTCATTGCCGTTCAAGAACACGTGGAAGTAATTCTCTCCGGTCTTTTCAAACGCTGCATACCCTTTGAGGAAAAAGAGGCTCACAAAAAGAGTGGCCAGCGTTGTTTTCACATATGTATATTTTACTCTTTTCGAGTAAGATGTCAGTTTCTTCATGAATTCCTTCTCGATCTATCGTATCAGAAAACAGTATGCCCCCTTCGGGCATTCTGTATACCTGTCTTACTGTAATAACTTTGTAACATATAGATTCTATCAGCATTTATATGCCTTGTAAAGAAAGAATGTCTGTTCGATTTTTTTGTTTTCTCCCGAACCGATCTATGCTATACTGGAGGTAAATAAAACGGTCTGATCCGGAAAGGAGACGCCATGAGGGAACCGGTCATTTTTCATATTGATGTCAATTCCGCTTTTTTAAGCTGGACGGCGCTGGCCCGTCTGGAACAGGGGGATCCTGTGGATCTGCGCACGATCCCTTCCATCGTAGGCGGTGATACCTCCACCAGACACGGTGTGGTGCTGGCCAAATCCATTCCCGCCAAGGCTTTCGGCATCACTACCGGTGAACCGGTGGTCAATGCCCTGCGCAAATGTCCGCATCTGGTCATGGCTTCTCCGGATCATAATATGTACCGTCTGAAAAGCCAGATGCTTATGGAACATCTGGCGGGTATCTGCCCCGACATCGAACAGGTCAGCATCGATGAATGTTATATGGACTATACTCCCATTGCGGCGAACTACGCCTCTCCCGAGGAAGCCGCTGCTTTCATTCGTCACTCTGTTTTTGAAAAATTTAAATTTACGGTAAATGTGGGAATTTCGGATCGAAAGGTTCTGGCCAAGATGGCCTCTGATTTTGAGAAACCGGATAAGACTCACACCTTGTATCAGCGGGAAATAGCGCAGAAAATGTGGCCGCTGCCTGTTTCCGCCCTGTTCACCTGCGGACATTCCAGTGCGGAGACTCTCCACAAATTAGGTATTCTCACGATCGGGGATCTGGCAAAGACGGATCCTGCGATCCTGGAAGCACATTTAAAAAGTCACGGTCGTTGTCTGTGGCAGTATGCCAACGGCATCGACGATTCCACAGTAGTCCTGGCTCCTTCCAAGGCAAAAGGGATCGGCAACTCCACCACTTTAAGCAGCGATGCCACCACCAAAGAGGAAGCCTGTAAAGTATTGCTGTCTCTGTGTGAATCCGTGGGCAGGCGTCTACGGGCCTCCCACCAGTTGGCAGGACAGATCTGCACGGAGATCCGGTACAGTGATTTCCGGAACGTTTCTCACCAAATGCCGATAGACATTCCCACGGCTTCCGTGAATCTCCTGTACGAAGATGCCTGTGCATTATTCGACGAATTATGGGATTCCACTCCCATACGGCTTCTGGGGATCCGCACTTCCAAGCTGGTGCCGGAAGACGAACCGGTTCAGCTCAGCCTGTTTGATTTTCCGGCTCCCCGTTCCGAGAAACAGCAGAAGCTGGATGCCGCACTGGATAATATCCGGGCAAAATATGGCAAGGATGCCATCAAGCGGGGGCGTTTTCTCTAACGCTGCGTGGTAATGATCATGTTGAGTACCGCCTTGGTCTCACCCACATTGTGATAGACATGTTTCCTGTCACAGGCAAAATAGAGAGAACCACCTGTCTTCACCAGAAAACTGGAATCTTCCAGAATCAGTTCGACCTCCCCGGATACCACCGTCAGGTATTCCCAGGTCTGCTCCCCGTGGGATTCGCTTTCCATCCGGGCATTTCTGGTCAGCTCGCCCTGATAGATCTCGAAATTTCTTCCGGCATCGTAGGGCAGCATCACATAGATCCGGTATTCCCCTTCCTTTGCCTTGCATACCGGAGCCTCTTCCGGAGACGGCACCACCATGATTTCTTTCCTATTATAAATCAACTGTTCAAAAGGTACCTTCAATCCCTCCACGATCTTCCCGATAGTGGACACCGTGGGATTGGATTCTCCTCTCTCGATCTGTCCCAGCATGCTTTTGCTGACACCGGTACGCTCCGCCAGCATATCCAGACTCATATTTTTGGATTTGCGGATTCTTTTCAGATTGAATGCTATGTTTTTATCGATCTGTGTCATATGCTTCACCCGGACTTTCCCATGATTGCGGTACCCGGCAGATATTTTCCCGCCACCGCATAAAAAAAGCATCAGACTCCCGTCTGATGCTACTTCTTCGTAGTAAAATTTACCATGTTCTTATTTATGACTTATGATACCGAAACGGAGGGCAAACGTCAAGTAATTTTTTACCTGTGTTACTCATCGCTTCTTTACACTATATCCGAAGGTTCCCAGCAATTCGCCACAGCCGAAATAGGAACCGTGGGAATAGATGATGGGTTCCGCCTGCTCCAGGTGGAATTTGTGCTTCTCATCCATATATTTTTCATCGGCATGTACTGCCACCACATCCGCCAGGAACATATCATGGGATCCCAGCGGCAGGATCTGTCGCACCTTACATTCAATGTTCACCGGACTCTCTTTTATCATCGGTGCTTTCACCTCAGATGCCGGAATGGGAGTCAGTCCCATTTCTTTGAATTTATCCACGTCCCGTCCGCTTTTCACGCCACAGTAATCTGTGGCAAATGCCAGCTCCTTCGTGGTCAGATTGATCACGAATTCTCCGGTCTCCTTCAGGATCGGATAGGAATATCTCTCGGGGCGTACGGAGATCGACACCATAGGCGGATTGGTACATACGGTTCCTACCCAGGCCAGCGTGATAATATTGGGGCGGCCGTCCCGGTCAGCCAGGCTCACCATGACCACCGGCAGGGGATACAGCATATTTCCTGGCTTCCAAAGTTGTTTTCCCATTTCCGTAAAACCTCATTTCCGTTACTTTCTTACCAATTTCAGCATTCTTAAATGAATACTTTATCTGCCTTTTTAGAAAATGTGCAAAATGCTCAATACATGAAGAACAATATCCGCAACCGTCAGAACTACTGCCGCAATGGATACTCCCAGCACACCGTTCAATTTACCGCCAAGGTTTTCCTTTACTTTTGCTGCGATGGCTTCGGTCTGCTTCTCGTTCTCTTCTACCACAACCGCCTGTACATTACGGTATACCTTTACGCATTCCTTATGTACATTCTCTTCCGTAGTGCTCAGTTTCTCATCCACATGCTTCTGAAGCTCGTCCAACACCTCGGTACTCTGCTGCAGTTCTTCCAGTTTGGCAGTATACTGCTGTCCCAGAGCTTCCAGCTTCTCTGTGTTCTCCTGCTGCAGCTTCTGCAGGGCAGCCACGCCTTCCTCGGAAAGCTTCGTCACTTCCGGAGCAATGGTCTCGGACATCAGCTTCTCCATCTCCTGATTGATCGCTTTCAGTTCCTTATTGACCTGCTGCATCTGTGCCAGGCACTCGTCGTATTCCCGCAGCTGGCTTTTCAGCTGATCCATCTCTTCGGCATCAGCCGCGGAATTCGCCTTGATCATTTCCTGGGCATTCAGCTTTTGTGCAAGTTTATCCATAAAAGTATCCATCCATCTTCCTCCAAACATATTTCGTCCCTCATGTGAACAGTTTCCCTTTTCAACTGTCCCTATTTTACCATGTTTATTCCCCGGTTACAACCAAAACCCCATGAATACTGTGTTTTCATGGTTTGCACATTTTTATGCAATTTGTACAGTTTCTTTTTTGGTTTCTGTACTTTTTCGTAAAATTCACCAAGTTTTCACATCATGTTCATAATTTGTTCATAATTGGTTGGTATACTTTAAATACAGTCAAGGAAGAGATAAGACTTCCGGATAACAAAGCATATAAGATAAATTTTTTCATAATAGCCCAGGCGCTGTCTCTTATACACATCTGACGCTGCCGACGACTTAATAGGTGTAGATC
>ERZ1027269.297-NODE-297-length-19942-cov-27.483582_pt1 | contig 19942 bp, 28 predicted proteins | sample MGYA00519471_ERZ1027269 | MGnify/ENA primary metagenome ERZ1027269 (study PRJEB26926, sample SAMN06164687) | human gut metagenome | biome: ENVO:00009003; feature: ENVO:2100002; material: ENVO:00002003 | host: Homo sapiens | place: USA | collected 2012 ...
TCTACACCTATTAAGTCGTCGGCAGCGTCAGATGTGTATAAGAGACAGATATTTACCTGAAGTTTCTTTATTTGAACTATTGAAAAATCTAAAGGTAGTAGATAGAGAATTTTGTTGTAAATCACCTGAATTTGTTATAAATCTTCTCTATCGAAACTATCTAATTGATAAAGGAATTATTAATGAACCGAGAATAATTTAATATGAAACCAGAAGAATTAGTAAAGAAAACAAAATTAGACCGAATTACTGGAACTAGATCTGTAACGCGTAAAGATGGGTATATGTTTGTAGAACTTTCAGAAGGAGATAAGAAAGACTTAGAAACTATTGATAATCTAACAGGGAAAACACTTTATATAGTAGAACATGGTGCATCTCAAGTTATGGATCTCTTTGAAGAAGGAAATTCTCAAGTAGTCATAGATGATTCTACTGGAAAAACAGGTTTAGCTGTAAATGTTATTGATATTTCTGGAGATTTTATGTTATATCAAGTAAAAGATACAAATAAACCAGATACTTTTAGATGGTGGAATACTAAGGTTTATATAGATGCCAAACGAGTCGATCTTCCATTTCTTAAAACACCGACCTTAGGAAAAGAATCAAGGATTTATATAGTTGTAACTGAAGATTATGAGATTTATAAGTTTCCGAAGTTAATGTATCCAAATCCTATAAAAGATTTCTTTAAGTGGTTGAAGAAGAAAAAGAAAATTTCGATAAAAGTAAAATCAATATATGATCGAAATGAATCCTTCGAGAATTGTTTGGGGTGGGTCCCAAAAAGAAATATTAAAGGAGAAGGAGAAATTCTTGAGTACATAAAAGAACTTGAAGGTGATACTAGTTGGAGAAGTTGGTGTAGTGATTGGGCTAACAAATTTAAAAACATAAAAGATATAACTATTACTCAAGAAGATATTAATGATTATATCTCTGAAGCAAAAAATAGATATAAAATTTACCGATGATTTCCTTAATAATGTGATGATAAACATAATAAAAATTAAACAAATAGAAAAATGAAAGATTCATCAAAATTTGAATTATCCCAAGAGTTAAAAAAGTTTTTCGAGAGAGCTCATGAAGAAGTAGTTTCGTTTATGGGAAAAGAAATATCGCTAGATCATATAGTTTCTCAGATAGTTATAACTTATCTAGATAATGAAGGTGATATTCCAGAACTAAGAGATTACCTAAAAGATCTGTTTATCGGAAAACCTAGTACAGAAGAAGATCTTAGAGAGTTTGTAATGGATGTAATGGCCGAAATTAGAGAAGACAATAAATTCACAGCGCCTTCTGAATTGTATACTGGCGCTGATTCGATTGTCTTGTCTCCGGCCGTTAATTATATCTTGGATAAACTGACAGATATAAATTTAAAATCTGAGATGACTGATGATATTGATACACTAGCTTTCCTTATGTGTTCACTCCCAGAAGCAGAGTTCAGTAAGATTGCTAAGTATCTTGTAAATGAATTAGACGCCGATGCAAGAGACCTCACGAGTTTATTTTGGAAGATAAATGACTTCGATACGAAACTTGGAATAAAAGACCAAGAAGATAATTGTGAGGAAAATAACGGCGGCGAACTTAAAGAAAAAACTCTCGATTATAACCAAGGCGACGAAGACTCTGAAAAACGTCGCGAAGAGGAAGATCGAGAATTTGAAATGGCTGGACAAGGAAGTAATGAGCCTCTAGTTTCAGGTGATCCTAATTCAACTACACCATTCTTAGATCAATACTCAACCAATTTATCTAAACAATGTAGATCTGGACAATTTGATCCAGTTATTGGAAGAGAAAAAGAAATCTCACAAGTTATTGAAATATTATCTTGTAGAAAAAAAAGTAACTGTGTATTACTTGGATCCCCTGGAATTGGTAAAACGAGTGTAGTTGTGGGATTAACACAAGCAATAGAATCTGGAAATGTACCACGCGAATTAAAAGGAAAAGAAGTTCGTACCTTAGATATCATGGGAATGGTCAGTGGATCTACCTTTAGAGGAGATTTTGAAAAGAAGCTTCTTGAGTCTCTAAGAGAGCTTGTAGAACATCCAGAAATAATCGTATTTATAGATGAAATGCATCAAATTTTTGGGGCTGGATCCAATACGCCCGGATCAGGCGATGCAAGTAGTTTACTTAAACCTTATTTAAGCGGAACTGCAGGAAAAATAACAGTTATAGCAGCAACGACCGATGATGAATATCGAAAATTCATAGAAAAAGATGGAGCTCTTAAAAGAAGATTTCAAGAGGTTCAAGTAGAGGAACCTACTCTAGAAGAGACGAAAATTATCTTGGAAAAAACGGCTCCTAAATATGAAGAGTATCATAGAGTTAAATATACTCCGGAAGCCATAGAAGCTTGTGTTAATTGGAGTAATTTATATATTAATGATAGAAATCATCCAGACAAAGATATTGATATTATTGATATAGCGGGATCTCTTACTAAGCTTAAGAAAGATATAGATACTAGTTCTATTGATAATCTTGAAAAAGCAATTGATAATATTGTTAAAGAAAAAATTGAGTTAGTAGAAAAGCAAGATTTTGATGAAGCTCAAAAGGGAAGAGATACCGAATTATTATTGAAAGAAGAGCTTAAAAAGGAAAAATCTAAGATTGATCAAGAACTTAATGATCCTTCTGGTTGGTCTAAAGTAACTGTAGATGAAATAGCTTCGGTAATTTCTAAAATGTCAAAAATTCCTATTGATAAGATTCGTAGTACTTCTCGAGAAAAACTTAGAGAAATGAGAAAAACAATGGAAGCGAAGGTAATAGGACAGAATGAAGCAGTTGAAAAGTTATCTATAGCACTTAATCGTCAGTTCCTTGGATTGAAAGATAAAAATAAACCAGTATCTTTCTTATTTACAGGATCAACTGGAACTGGAAAAAGTTATTTAACAAAAATATTAAATGAATCACTATTTTCAAATCCTAAGAACTTAATTAGAGTTGATTGTAGCTTATTTACTCAAGAAACTAGTGCAAATTCTTTAATAGGAGCACAAAGTGGATACGTAGGATATGGAGATAAAACAGTATTTCATGATGTTAGGAAAAGACCATTTAGTGTGATTCTTTTTGATGAAATTGAAAAGATGCATGAAAATGTAATTAATACTGTATTTCTCCCTATTTTAGATGAAGGTCAGATTACTTTATCGGACGGAAGCTTAGTATCATTTAAGAACTCGATTGTGATTTTTACATCGAATATTGGAACACGAGAGATTAGCAACAAGACAAATCTTGGATTTTCTAAAGTATCTGGAATAGAAAGTGATAAAGAAGATGAAAGCATTGTTATGAAAGCTATTAAGAAGAAATTCAGACCAGAACTTATAAATCGATTAAGTGATATTATATTTTTCAGATCACTTGATAAAAATAATCTTTATAAAATATTTGATCTTGAATTAGAAAAACTTAAAGATAGACTTTCAGAGAATGAATATACTTTAGAGGTTTCTAATAAGATGAAAGAATATGTAGTGTCTCAATGTGATCTTGCTTATGGAGCCAGAGATCTTCAAAGAGAAATCGTAAAGAATATAGAAAATCCAATTTCTAATGAACTTGTATATTCTGATTCTACTGGAAAAAATATTGTAGTAGATATTGATGAAAGTAATAAATCAATTGTAAAATTTAATACAACAATAGAGTTTGATATCAAGAAAGAAGAAAAAGGTAATATCTTGAGATAATAAATAAAATAATAAGACTTAGGTGTGAAATCCTAAGTCTTTATTTTGCTTTCCTGAAAATCCAAAAACCTACTAATCTATGAAAGAACATTAGAAAAATTTATAAATAAAATTATAAATCGATCTAGTGTTCTTTTGTTTTCTAACATTTTAGGTTTATTAGGGAAAAGTAGGAATAGTAGAGATCCGGAAACTTTATTATCTTCGAAATTCCCTTCTTGTAAAATCTAAAATGTAAATAATAATTAAACTATTAAAAAATGTTAGACGACCTATTAGACACAGAAAACAGAGCTATAGAATCCTCTGTATCACAGGATAAGGTGAATAATAGTAACCTAATAGGAAGATGGAGACTGTTACTTATGTATTTTCTGAAGATAAGAAAACTCTATTAGGTGCTTACTTTAATGATTTAAATAAAATGAGTGAAAGATTTAAATTTAGTAAAACGTCTATTCAGAGTCATATAAAATCAGGAAAACCTCTTAAAACGGGAGAATATATTTTAAAAGGACCAGAAGCAGTTAAGTTAGTTCTTAGTCTAGAACATGGTACTGCAGGAGATTACAAACCAGAAGACAATAAAAATAACACAGAATCCGCTTAAAAATCTTATATATGAAAAATAAATAAGAAAACTATGAAAAAGATATTAGGATTTATCGCAATTATTCTCGGTTTAATAGGATGTTTAGTAGCCTGGATGAAGGAGAATAAAAGAAATTGCTACAAAGAGGCGGGTTTAATTGATAATGAAGAAGTTATTAATGATGACTTTCCTCCTGTAAATGAATAGAAAAATAATAAGAACTTAGAGTAAAATCTAGGTTCTTTTTTTTTATTTGTATCAGAGAAGAAAAAATAAAACTACAGGATTTCTCTTGTAGTTTAGAATTATTTATATTTTTTAAATTACGTGGCGGTGATCGTTACAGTAAATCGCATAGTTTACAAATCCATAATTTAGTAGTAACTAATAACATGAGCCGCCACGTATTTAAATTTAAAGTTCGGAGATCAATGCAGTATTAATCTTGCATTCCATATAATAATTAGTAGTAACTAACATTGTAAGCCGAACTCGTTCTTTATTTAAAAATATAAAATCATCTTTTTCTTTAAAATTCTTTTTCATACATTAATAAGAATTTCGGGGTTTCTGAGATTCCCTTTTTTTACATAGAAAATAAAAGTAGTAAGCTTTGATGTCTTACTACTTTATCTTTTTTATTGTCTTTTAGATTCGTTCTCTATATGATTAAATGTATATTTATATCTTCTTTTGAACGTATCCCAAGGAGTATGATCACGATAGGCATAACCTCCCCAATTATTCTGAAAATCTAGGTCTGCGCTATGTATTGCTTCCCATACTTTTCTTGGATTAAATCTAAAATTATAAATAAACACTAAAAACACGATTGGTACTACAATTACCATCTCAAGAAGAATTCCTATAATAACTAGAATTCCCCAAATTAACTTGTGTAATCTTAGTAGTTTAATCATCGTCGTCCTTTCTTTTTGATTTTCTTTTAATAGACTTACCGCTAAGAATTTCTAACATATCTTCATAGTTAGGAATTCTATAATTAATAAGAGCTATCGTTTTTCTTCCTTCTTTCAATAATTTTTCGAGAAGGGCGAGTTCTTCTGATTTGTGTTTATTTTTCTTATCTTCTGATGTAGGATGTTCTTTTCCATAACACTTAACTAACTCTGCATCATAAGATTTTTTCCGTTCTTCCATGACTTTTTCCATTTCACTAGAAGATTTCAAGCAATTTTCATATTCTTCTTGAACTTCTTGCAGTAATTTGGCTCTCTTCATTGAAAGTTCCTCATATAATTTCTTTTGTGAGGGTAATTTTTCATTGAGCTCACATAATATCTCTTTCTGAGATTTTAATACTGTTCCCCTAGATTCTTCACTAGAAAATGTTGCTTGATGTGACTCAATTCTTGATATACTATTTTCCAAAGATTTAATTTCTTTTTCTTTGGAATTGATAGATTTTTTCAGGTAATCACAGATTAGAGTTAGATGTCTACAGTCGATATAACCTTTTTTATTCTTTACGATTACTTTGAGTGTAGTTCTATTTATAGCGATATATCCATTCTCTAATCCAAAATCAAATATGTTGGAGTGCTTTTTCTTACTTTCCATTAGCGTTATTTCATGTTCTCCGCTATTTACAAACCCCATATAAACACCATCTCCTAATGATGTATAATTCTTAGATTCCCACTTTCCAATTACATTCAGTGAGTCATCTATTACCAATTTTCCACCAGAGAATTTAAACTCCTCTGTCTCTTCGTCATCAATATCGATAATATCTACAATATTATCCTTGATTTTTTCTTTCTTAGTTATTAATTTGTTAACTTCTAATGTTTCTTTTTCTTCTGATTTTTCTTTCTTCATAATTTTTTATTTTTAATTTGTTATAGTTTCAAACGGTTGGTACAATCGGTCCATCTTTTAGTAGAGTCCATCCATATCCATCTATTACTGTTATTGTTTTTGGAATATTTTCTTGAACGATACCTTTTAAGAATGTGAAGTTATAGACCTTTCCTAAATACTCTATCATTCCAACATGTCCACCGAATTTTCCTTGATATACACCATCAGGAACTTCAGGAAATGAATTTGTTGATCTAGTTTGCCCAGTTACATCATATTCTTTTCTGATTTTATGAGCGGCCGGAAGTTCTAGATAATGAGTCGGCCGGAAACATTCTTGACATCCTTCACATAAACAAGTCATCCAACCTTTCTTTTTATAATTATAGTATCCAATAACATATCTGTCAAGTTCTCCATTAACGGCCGGAACAAAACAAACACATATCTTAGAATGGCCGCCTTTATATTCTTTCGGTAATCCATCTACAGCGATTTTCTTGAATAACTCGACCATCCATACTTCATAATCTTCCTTATTTCTTTCATCCGACACCCCAGCATCATAACCCTCAAAATAAGAAATATCAGATAGTATTTTTGCATCTTCATAAACTACCAGATCTCTAACTTTCGGATCATGACCTTCTTCTAATAAGTCATTTATACTATTCAGGTGTTTTCCTAAATATTTATCTCCTTCTTTACTTTTCATCCTTAAACTCTTTTATAGTTTCTTCAAGTATAATCTTTATAGTATCTTTTGTAGACCCATTTTGAAATTTCGCTAATATACTTTCCTTAAGCAGATCTATTACTTCATTTTCAGCCTCTTCTACTGCTCTAACTGCATTACTATAATCAATTATAGATTCATCTACTTCACAATAACACGGTTCATAGCTTAATGTAGATAAAATTTCAAACGCTCTATTACTTTTCATAACTTCTTATTTATTATATCATATATAAGGTTTTTAGTCTTTATTCCACAATTTAGCACTTAAAGATAGAGCAATACAATATAACCCAACACTTCCAAGAATTAATGTTTTATATGAACTCTCTGGAATACCTACTAAAAGATTAGCAAACTGATTTCCAGAAAGACCAGCAAAAGCCCAAGCACTAAGTATTAATCCATGAATCTCAGATACGTCTTTCATTCCATACCTATCAGCTAGAACAGAAGGCATTATTGAAAACATTGCCCCATACCCAGCATTACATAAAAGTACAGCTACTGGAATAAAACCTGGAGCCATAAAAGCTGTAATTCCCGAAAGAACAGAGAATGTTAAGATTATTCCAAAAAGTTTTCCACGATTTTTAAAATAATCAGACCACCAAGCAACTCCAAAACGACCTAGAGAATTAAAAATAGCTGAAAATACTAATCCTAGAACTATTCCAATTCCAGCTGTTTCATAGTAATATTTCTCATAACTTATAATTGCTAATCCAGAAGAGATATTTAAATAAAAAATCAACCATATAGTAGTAATTGCTGGTAGATTTAGGAGTTGTTTTTTCCTATCAAACCATTCCTTAAGTGATTTAAATTTGGGTCTTGATGTATTCTCTATTTTTCCTTCTTCTATTGGTTTTTTAAGAAGTATTGCAGCAAGTAACATAATCAAAGTATACCAAACCCCAAAAGAGAAGAAAGTACAGTATATTCCACATCTTTCTATACTCCAATTAAGAAGAGGTGTTGCTATTACTTTCGCTAATCCAAATCCCATAATAGCAAGTCCAGTAGCAAGACCTTTATTATTCTTGAACCACATCATCAGGGTTTTTACTGGGGTGATATATCCAATTCCAACTCCAGTACCCATAATTGCTCCGTAACTAAGGTAAAGAAGTGGAATAGAGTTTATATAACATGCTACTCCAGATAAGATCATTCCAGAACCAAAGAGGATAGAACTTATAGTTGCAGCTTTCTTTACATTCTTTTCTACTAAGGGACCGAAAAAAGCTGCAGAAATCCCTAAGAAAAATATGGCTAAGGAAAATGCCCAAGTACAATTACCAGTAATAGATTCTTTTATATAATCATACAATAAGGACCAACAATAAACAGTTCCTATACAGCCATGAATTAGTAGAGCAGGTATAGCTCCATGTAACCATTTTTTACTCATAATTCTTTGATAAAAAATACTAAGAGGTTTCCCTCCTAGTATTATTCTGTTTTTAATTACTTTTTCCTTCTATATTTATATAGTTTACACTCAGATGTACATTCCATAATACACTGACTTCCACAAAAAGTATCAAGATCTGATACACTATTAGTTGAGTAATCGAGATTATTCTCTTCTACCTTTAATGGTGTTAGATAGCCTCGTTTAATATACCTAACTCTAAAATTAGAACGTCTTTCATTCTCTAAACCTCCAATTACTCGAGTCACTACTAACATTGTAGTATTTTTATCACTTACTTTAGCGTTGTGTGATAATTTAACAAAACTATCCGTATTAATATCTCCATACATATTAATTGGTCCAATTACAAAACCAATTTCATTATCTCTAGTATCAAGAACTAAGCTTCCTGGTTTAAAATCAGAATATTCGTCTGATAAAATCCTATCTCTAGCTTGAATACATTGATTGATATAAGGAATAGCTTCATCAACATCATCTAAACCTAAACTAGTTTTTATATCTTTAAGTATTTCTTCCGTCATGACATTACTATTTTTTTACCACCAAACAATAATGTAACTAAAGAAACTACATCTTCAGTTTCTTTCATAATCTCCCATGATTCTTGAACTTTCCTAATCACATCTTTAAGTACTTCTTTTGTTGTTTTAACTCCAGAATAATAAGATGCAATTAGGTGAGGAATTTTTCGATCTAGGCTTGATACTTCTGAAATATCTGTTTGATTTTGGATAATTGCTGGAAGGATATACTCTTGAACGAAATCTACTGAATATTTGGGGAATTTTTTTGATAATCTCCAAGACATTAAGATAAATTCAATTATATCATCATAAGTTTTAACATACCCTTCAAGATACCCAAGAGTTTTTCCTGTATTTACGGCAACTGAATATATATTATCAGACCAGAAAGACTCTTCCTTATTAAGACTCTCCTTAACAGTTTTTATTGCTTCTTCTATATCAGTTACAGGATTTACTGATTCTTTCATTTCATCCTCTGTTTTATCTTCTTCAATAAAATCCCATTCCAAAACTTCAGGAGATCCACAAAGAACTTGATAATTTTTCTTTGTATCTTCGATATCAATACTAAGAGTTAATGTAGTATTCTCTTCGAAGTCTTTACTCATCTCTAAAGAACTTAATACTTTTCCTAAGTCTTTACTTTTTACTGTTAATGTTACTGTACGATGCATGGTAAAAAATTTTTAATGTTATTTTCCATATAAACTATTTCTTTTTCGCATGATGGATCTAGATTAACTACTCCATCATATTTAAGGAAATCAACGCCATCTGGATACTTACAGTGAGCATGAATTGACCACCTTCCTGTAGGTTTCCATATATTTTTTGAGAAACATTTATCATAAACATCCATATCTCGATTTCCATAGATAACATTTCCTATAAATTTAGGACTAAGTTGTTCAAGATATTTAATTCCAGCATGTGTACAATAAAAAACAGTATCGTCTTTTTTAATAATTATATGGGTTCTTAAGATATCATTTAATCTCTTCAACCATGTCAATGCTTCTCCTGGAGTTAAAGATCTAAATTCATCAGCTGTTGTTGTTAAAAAGTCTGTTGGAAGTGAATTATAAAGCATCTCAGCAATAATAGCCCTACTTCCACCTGAATTACTACTTGCAGCCCATCTCCAGAACAAGAATTTTCTAAGTCTACGTTCATGATTTCCTTCTAAGAAAATATTATAGTGTGATGCATTCTTAAAGATCATTTCTATAAGTTTCCTAGATCCACCTTCCTCTGGACCATCAATATAATCTCCCAAGTGTACTCTTATTGTTCCAGGAGAGAGATTAATTTTTTGATAGAGAGAATAATTAGAATGAAGATCGGAGAAAAAATACATCGTTTCTTTTCTTGGAATATCTAGAATTACTTCTTTCTTCTTCCAATAATCAGTAACATCAGAGTATTCTATAATTTTCTTTGTATATCCAAGTTGAAGATTTAGAAATGTAATAACTTCTGCTTCTAATTCCTCTTTTGTTTTTCTTTTAAATCCTACCGGACTATACTTTTCTGGATTCGATGTATAGTCATGAGGGATATTAAAGATTTTATAGAAACAGGTATAACCATAAATCATACCCATATCCTCTAAAATCTTGGTTTTCTCTTGGTCATAATCAATAACAACTAGACATCCAGATTCAAGTTTATTATTAATCGCTTCAAACCATGACTTAAAGATGAGATTAATATTCGTTCTCCCCAAGATATCAGTTGTTTTATCTCGATCTAATTCTGGCATACTATATAATCTCTTGAAAATAGAATAATCCAGGAAAAAATTTTCTAGACCTTGAGATTTAACCCATTCAAGCTTTTCATTTTTTGCTAATCCCTTTAAAATAATAAGTGTTTTCATTTTCTTTATTCTGGTAATGTATTATTTCCTACTTCTTGAAATTTAGGGATAAAACTAAACATAAGACTGAGAATTTGATTTACAGTTCCCATTTTACTACCAACCAATGGAACTGAACTAGCATCACAAGCCATTCTAACTAAAGAATAGTATTTATAATTCTCTGGACATCTTACAATAAGTTTAGATGAATTATTTAAATATCCCAATTGATAAAGAGGGATAGGACTCTGAGATCTCCCCAAGAAGTTTATAAAGATGCAGTCTGCAGCATTCATTGCCATTCTTTCCCACTGAAACTTATTAGCCATTTCTTGATTAAAAATATTAGCTTCTTTGTTTTGTGGGGAATACCAGTTATTAAGAATTACATAATTATATTTTGTAAATAAATTCATTAATCCTTTTTGTGGGTCTACTGCATTAGCTAGTCCAGCTACGAATTTGGACTGCCAATTCATCTCACCTGTAGGACCTAGATCAATACTACCTAATAATATTTTTAGTGCATCTTCGGTACCTGGAGGAATCTGATCTCCTACATTCAGTACCATTACATTATTACTAATTTGTTCCATATATTATAATAAATAAAAAGTGTTCCTCTGATATAAAAACCTGGAGGAAACACTATAAAGTTAATCATTTAAATCCATTCACAATAACTCAACTGCGGATCTAACCATCTTCTAAGTTCATCCATTTTTCCAGAATTAATTAGAAGAGCTACATCTGCATATTCTGAGGTACCGTATTTGATTAGTTTTTGGGTAAATTGATACTTTCTCTCCTCCGACATTTTTTGATACTCTTTATAATCTCTGAGAATGCAAAAGTTTCGTTTATTCTCTATTGCAGATTTAATATCTTCCTGAAGTCCCGATAATTCATAGTTGTTAAGTGGAAGGAATTCTACTGTTTTTAATGTTTTCCGAAGTCCACAATTAACAAACTTATTTATTACATCATTTAATTTATCTACAACCTCTGGAGGCATAGAAACTAATGCTTTATCCCCATGATTTATCATTTGAGAATCTGATGGAAGTGGAAAAGATACCATAGCTGAATCGGTGTTTACTCTTTCAACATTAACCCCCTCAGAAATACTACTACTATTATTCCGAATCATACCACTAAAATTGTTATAATATTCAGCTAATAATGGTGTAGTAACTGTAATTTGTATCATTCTACTTTCTGGGTTTACTCCTCTTTGAATTTTCATGATCTGTTAATTTAATAAAGTTTCTATTTTATTATATACTATCAATAATAAGATTCTCGAGGGTACTAGGAAGCGTTTAATCGATTTTCCATAACCCTGAACTATCTCCTCCCTGTTCTCTTTTTTTTAAGTCGCCGAGGAAATCAAAGGGACGTGGATTTTGAACAGGAACTTTAGATTTGAGAAGAGCTATAAATTCTTTAAACTTACCCTTCTGTGTTGTAATTTTCTCTAAGTTATATATTCTGAAGACTTCTATTCCAAGCTGTTCCAAGTATTCGTCCCTAAGGTTATCGGCGTCTAAGTTATGATAGTCAGAATCCAACTCTAAAGCTAAGGATAACTCTGGAAAATAGAAATCACATAAGAAAAAACCTCCAGAAATGCCAGGAAGTCTAAGAGAATTCTGAATAGGTACTAAAAATTCCCTATAAACAGTTAATGGGTAAAAATAATCTATGTTTATTAAGAAATCTACTAATCTAGCTTGTTGAGATCTCCACCTCAATTGTTTTGCACGAGTAAATTTTTTAGCTGATTTTCCTGGGTATACTATATTTTTCAGAGAGTATAAGTTTCCAGATTCCGATATTGAATATACTGGATAAGGTTGAGTTGGAATATCTGAGAAGTAAAATGTTTCTAGGTGATTTCGCGGTTCTCTCTTTTTTGCCATAATTTTAAATTGAAATCCTTATTAATGTTAAATAAATAAAAGCCATGGAAGAAATAGAAAAATACTTTAATATTGGTATAGAGTATGGTAGTAGATACATAACATACGAGGTACCTGATAATAACAATATTAGATATTGTAAAGTATATATTGAACTAAATTCAAATAGCTTTCCTAATCTTCAAAGAATTATAAGTACTCCAATATGTTTGGATAATACTATCAAGATAATAGGAATAATTGTAGATCAAAGAGAAGTTTCAAATATTGATAAATATTTAATAAATAAAAATTCTAAAACTGACACACTTATTCTACTATCTCATGAAATAACTTATGATGTTGATATATTAGAGAGACTTGAAAAATTTGGTATTGAAGTAGGAATAGATGGACTAGGAGATCTAACGATAGATATACCTACAAAAGAAATTCTAAAGTTATTATTAAAAGAAGGACGATAAATTCTCCTTTTTTATTTTTTCTATAATTTTTACCATAATATTTAATCTGCTAATGTTAAGTGCCAAGTATATGTATATCTGAATGAATCAACTTTACTATTAGTATAACTAATTGTATCTCCCTTAGAAGATTCGAAAATAGTAATATTATTTCCTACAATATTTTCAGATACACGACTTAATAATCTAATTTTTAATTCTCCAGTGTCTCCATCTAATATTTTTAAACCTATTATATTCGAATTTTTAAAATTCGAAGGAGGCGTATCAGTATTTACATAATTTTCTATACCTATGTTTATCTCTTTTATATTTTTTCTAATAAGAATTCTCTGGATATTGTTGGAAAAAATAACATCGCTATAGTTGTCAAAAATACTATCTTTATATAATTTATCAAATTTAATAATACCGTATTGAGTAATATTAAAATTTAAAGGTATTATTCCTGTTACTATATTATCACTCAAAGCAACTTCACTTATAACCCCCCCCCTCGATGACATTACTAGAAGAGTTTTGTATATTAATTTCTGTTCTTACACTTCCATCATATTCATTTCCTTGGATAATAAGTGGTTCTGGATTTTTAAGAGCCGTCGGAGTATCAAGAATAGTAGAGTACTTATGTGTATGTTCTAGATTTGCTTTATTATTTAATGCCTCTTGTGCAGCATTAGAGATTGGTTTATTTAAGTCTGAAGTATTATCTATATTACTTATTGCCTCATTTACTTCGGAGATTGTGGGTGTTCTTAATTCATCACCTATAATTTTTGCATAATAATTAAATATTAAATTATAAAACCAAACAAGAAGATTTATAAAGTCCTCCTGTTTGGTTAATTTTGTTTTACTTTTTGCCTTTCTTTGTTTTAGGAGCATTAGGATCAACTACTGTAACATTGATTTTACAGAAAATACTATTATCTTCTGGAATAGTTGCTGTAACTGTGATTATTGAACTTCCAGGACAGCATCCCATCAATCTACCATCTTCGATAAATCTAGCTACTCTAAGATTACTGGATTCATAAACCAAAGGAGGTAAATTAGACATAGCAGGTTCACTTACAATTTCAATAGTTTTAACTTCACCTTTAATTAATTCCAAACTTTCTCCACCAACAAATTTAATACCTTCTGAATCAGTAATATTAATTTCTTTATCAGTCGGAAGAGGTTGTGGAATAGTAGCATCTTTCTTAATATCAAGACTCTTAACTACTTCAGTTACTGGAAGTCCTGCAGCGGGAGAATTCACATCACCTGCAGCTCCACTCAATAATGCATCATTAATCATAATCAAAAACGTTTTTAAATTATTACAAATAAATTCTATAACCTATTATTTCTTGTATCTCATCTAGGTCATAATAGTTAGCAGCATGTTTTCCTAAAGATTCTGCCATTTCTTTATATACTTCCATTCCAGCTCCTTCAATTTTTCCTAGAGCTGTTAATCTGGTGTAAAGTTTATTTAATTCGGAGTTCTTTTCATCTCCAGAAATATCTCTATTCATAAATGCCCATATTCCAGAACATCCACAATAGAGACTTAGATCGGCGAAGTATAAAAGTTCGGGCCGTATCATTGTCGGGAGCATATTTAAATGATGTTCCAAATATTGATCAGTGGCTTCGTAGAGACATGAGAAATAAATCTGATCTTCTCTTGTCCAATCATGATATTCTCTCCCGATAAAGCCGGCCCAAGAGTAGTTCCATTCGCCGTAAGTTCCATCTCCATAACAAAATCCATAGAAATCAGGATCCCAAGAAGAGTTCATGAAAGGTTGAGAAAACACTGGAAACTTAATATTCCCACTAAAATACCTCTCAAAAACTTTCATTCGCTTTTCCATACATTCCTTAGCATCCTCTAATTCTTTGCTCACTGTACAACCCCAACCTATAGAGTTCATAATTAACCTACGTCTTAAAACTTCATAGGCACAACTTAAATATTCTCCTGTGTAACTCTCTTCAGGCAGTAAATTTCCATGAGCAATATCTAGTTCAAATCCAAGAAGTGTTCCGAGTGTTGTAATTTTCCTAGGATTTGAAATGAGAGTATATCCGAATTGTTCAGCTATCCATGTGTAAGTTATGTTTTCGAAATTCTCAGATAACACTACAGAACATGCTTGATAATCCTCAGTCGTATCTTCTAGGGTTAGTTTGTATTTAAGTATATTTTCTAAGATTGATACTCTAACTTCCTTATCCGATTCTAAGAAATTTTCAAAACATTCAGATAAGATTTTCCCCAAGTAATCTCCTGACTGTGGATTTGTTTTATACTCAATGTAGTCTGTTTTACTATATAATTTCATTGTTCTTTTATTTTACTTATATAATCTAAAATTCCTTGGACATGAAGATTAACTATTGCCTCTTTTCCTTCAGGCGATAATAAGAAATCTACATCTTCGTGGTTATCTTGGAAGAGATTTTCTGTCAAAACTGTACTTGGTTTAGTGTTCTTACAAATATAAAATCCACTAGTCCAATAAGGAACTCCAGGATACTCATAACGCACTCTAATCCCTTCTTTTTCAGCCGCTTTCGTTAAACATCCAGCAAGTTCTTTTGTTTTCTGTCCAGCTCCTCTATAAATAAACGCACTCCATCCTTTAGCATTCATCCATTCAGAACCATTTCCTGCTGCATTTAAGTGAGGCGAAATACAGAAGCAATCCCCAGAACATTCATCGTAGATTTTATTAATTATTCTACATTGTTCACTAAGAGATAATTCTTTTTCTGTTTCAGGTATAGGATTAATAGCTTCATATCCTAAGCCTCCCAATCTTTCTATCATCTCACTAATAATTTCTCGAGAATAAGAATACTCTCGTAAAATCCCATCAGGACTTCTTTTTCCTGGAGTAGTTTTATGATGCGCTGGTATTAATAATATTTTTGTCATAATCTATTTTATTTATTCTTCTGGTTTAAAATCTCCTGCTGTTCCATGTCCTAGACTGAGTACGAGTCTTACAGCTTCTGGGACACGTAAAACATACTAATTTCTGTATAAAAATTTAGTCCATTGATTTAGATTTGGCTCTATATTTTCTAGTTTTAAAGCTTTTTGATATTCCTCATTATATATAATATCTGAAAGATTATCTATAAGATAATGATTAGTATAAAATTTATTATCTCTATTACAACATAGAAATAAATTATCTTTTTCATTAATTAATTCGATTAAATATTCTATACTTCTAATAAAATTATAACCACACTTATTCAGAGTTTCTTGATCGAAGTTAAAATCATTATTAATTATATGAGAATATATAATATCTCTATTCAGATTTTCATTTTTAATTTTTTCAACAACTTCATCCACTTCCCTACCGGTTTCCGGAATAGTATGAAAAGTTACATTATCTAAATTCTCTACTAATCTTTCAAGTCTTTTTACATAATCTTTTAAATAAAATAACTTATGATTAAATATCCCTAATTTTTTCTCTAAAGATATTGTATAATTTCTAGAATTACTCATTATTATTATCTTCTACATCTAATAAGCTCATATAACGAATCTCTTGCTTCTTGATCAATGAAGTAAGGTCCTAGATATGGCATAAGATCCTCTGCACTATAATTACTTGAATAATAATAAGGTTTTTTTACAACACGAGATAAATTTTCTTCCCAATCTGACAATATTAGTTTATCTGAATCAGATTCTGCAATTCTGTTTAACGCCCTTAATACATCATAAGCATATCTCATAGATAAATCATATAGTAAGTTAAAATTTATATCCATTAATTTTAACTCATTATTTTTATATCTCCCAACATAGTCTAGAAAAATATCTCTTGCTTCATGATCTTTCAAAATTCGATTCTCTATTTCATCTAAATCTACAAGATTAGCGGATGAATAAGATCTAAGTGATATACTTAATTCATAGTTTTTATATTTTTCTTCAAGATAGAAAAATTTATGTCTAACTTCCTTTAATAAATCTTCAAACTCAGTAGCTTCTTTATAAGATGTTTCTACCTTATAGTCTCCATAGTTATAAATTCCAAGATCTTTTCCGATGAATCTAATTTCCTCTTCCAAAGATTGATACATTAGATCCTTTTCCTTCTTTCTTTTCCAACCAAACATGATTATTTCTCCTTATTTTTCCTAAATGATTGAAGTTTATTAATAAATGGAGACTTATAATACATTTTATGTTCTTCTTTGTAACTCTCCAGGGATTTATCTAAACTCTCTTTTGCAAGTTTCAGTTCATTCTCACTTGCTCCAGATTCCTTCAATAGCTTAATAGCATTTTCAGAGGCATTCTTTTCATTATTTACTACTTTCTTACCTTTGAAAAATCTTTCTACTGATTTCCACAGACCTTTAGAATTATCTCTTCCTCCTGGAGAATCTGCTGGTTTATGAAATTCTTCTATTATATTTTCAGCCTCTCTATCTATTTTTGCGGCCTTTCCTTTAGAATTTCTATTTATTACATGTCCAATCTCATGAGATAAAGCTGGATTACCTGAAGATTCTTTAAATAAAATTAAATCATTACTATTATTAAAATGTTCCATATCTTTTCGACCATCGAATTTAAGCTTTTTTCTAACAGCTTTCTTTATTTCTGGATTTCTTATATCAATAGTTCCATTTTCAAAAGATTTTCCTGAAGTATTGCTTTTATCTTCAAGTATATATGCTTTATTTTTAGCAGCTTCATTTTTTAAATTATTTTTGATAGATTTTGCTGAATCTTCATTAGATAAAGATAGATCTTTAATGGATTTATCTAATTCCTTAATCTCTCTATCCAATTTAATTCTTTTATCTAACGAATCTTCAATAGAATCTTGCGTTTTATCGATAATTTTCTTTCCCATTTTCGACCTACTAATCGGCTTTACTATTAAATTATCTCCTAAATCACTAATAGCATTAATTGCTCCTTTTGATAACTTTTTTACTCCAGAAAGTAATCCATATTCTCGTTGTTCTACTTCCCAACCTTCAGAGTATAGTTTTTCAATTAAATCTCTGCCAGTAAAAACTCTTACTGCTACAATATTATTTCTTTTTACTCTCATCACGTTAATATTTCTTTAGATTCTTTTATAAGCTTTGCTCTAATTCTACTATTTCCATCGGCGATATTGTTAATTAGATCGAGAGTTGCTTGAAGTGATTTGAGTTGATGAGGTTCCCAAGATTCACTTTCGAGAATTCCAATCCATACAAAACCAGTACCGGTCGATAAACATTCCCATACCGAATTAACCATCTCTGCTATACTATATACACCACTCATCTCCGGGGTTATGATATAGAGATGTGTATTACAAAGTTCGGATTTTTCGATGTTTTCTTTTTCTATACATTCAGGAGTCCAATCAGGTACAACGGGATTAAAATATTCAAATCCAAGTCTATCAAGTTCTGGAATTAATTCATCTCTCCAGGCCGATCCACCACAAGTACCTCCCAAGAAAATACGCTTAGGCTTATCTTCTTGATCAAGTCTTACGTTAAAAGTAGATTCAGTTAAGTATAAACATGCATATTCTGAAGTAGATTTAGGGATAATACTTTTAACTGCAGAAATCTCAACATGAAGATTGTCGTCATATCTCTCAATACCCAGATCCTCTTTAACAAATCTGGTCCAAATATCCTCTATATTCTTATAGTACTGAATATCTATATATTTAATATAAAAATAGACTATATCATCTAAGGAACTTCCCCTTAGTCTTATATTTAGTCGTTGAAAAATTATATCTTAGTATAATTTCTGCTGATTTATTCTCCATCACTTTTTATAACCTCCCTTTATATTATGGGCGGAAAATATATGTGATGTAATTTTCCAGCATTTTAATAAGATTTTCCTAAACAACATAGTATCATTTAGGCAACTACTTTTTAATTGGATGTATCAGAGTTAGTTATATTTTTCTTAAAGATAAATTGAATATGAAGTTTGAATCCGGGGGTGGTTCGGAGCCATTCTAGATAATCAGAAAAATCGATTGCCCTGAGTTGATCTCTAATTTCTCTCTCAATTTCTACTGCTCTCGGATTTTTATAAGTACTGGGGACTGGTCTACCTCCTACATACATAATTCTTGCTTTATACAGAGAGTTAACACTGACAAATCTTTTTTTAATTTGTACTACTACCTTAATTTCTTTCTTATTGCTCATAATAGATTTTAATATAAATTAATGGATAAACAAAAAGAAAAATATTAAAATCAATTCATAAATTTTACTTTATAAAATTTTTCTAATATTTTTCTGCATATATAAGGGTTTTATTCTATAGAAAGCGCAAAAACTTAATTTCGACCGTCTGAAAAACCGGGAAAATCTTATATGTGATAGGATGTAAGATTAACTGCAGAATCTTATTAATATTAGATTGCTACTTACTAATATTCTAGATCCTAAGTAGCTACCTTGTTGTATATGGTTAACAGATAAGAAGTCGATAAAGATAAGGGTCGAGTATTCGGACAAGGCTTTAAGGCAATATTAGGTAGAGGTAGTAGGAGGTTGAGAGACCCTTGCTACTTTGTTTTTTTTTAACCTTTTGACATAAATAACAAATATGTAATATGGATTTAAATTTGATTAGAAATTACGTAATAAGAGATAAATTTTATACAAGTTGTATAGGAATGTATTTTATTCCTAGAAAAGTAGAAATTAATAATAAATTAATAGATATAGTGTTTAATCGTGAAAAAGCAATATTAAATGATAAAAGTAGCTATTCCTGTCTCTTATACACATCTCCGAGCCCCACGAGACCTCTCTACATCTC
>ERZ1027269.304-NODE-304-length-19743-cov-4.600163_pt1 | contig 19743 bp, 11 predicted proteins | sample MGYA00519471_ERZ1027269 | MGnify/ENA primary metagenome ERZ1027269 (study PRJEB26926, sample SAMN06164687) | human gut metagenome | biome: ENVO:00009003; feature: ENVO:2100002; material: ENVO:00002003 | host: Homo sapiens | place: USA | collected 2012 ...
CGTCGGCAGCGTCAGATGTGTATAAGAGACAGGTGATGATGAACGTCTTCTGTGGTGATAAACAACTGGAAAGTAAGGCGTTGAACTTGTCCGATACGATTGTGCGTTTTACCTATCCGTATCTGGAGAGCTATGGAGACGGTATTTTTGTGAACTTCTGTATGGTAAGAGACGGGCAGCTTTATCAGGAACAGGTCTCCGTAGAGAAACGCTTGGCGGATAAGACGTTGACGATGAAGTGGGAGGTGTTCCGTGACAAATTGCGTCCCGGACAGAAAGAAGAGTGGAAATTGACGATTAAGACACCGCAGGGGCAGGCCGCTGATGCGGAAATGCTGGCTACGATGTATGATGCGTCATTAGATAAAATTTGGAATCGCCGACAGGATTTCCGGCTTTACTATAATCGGATACTTCCTAATTTCCGTTGGATGAATGGCTATTTGGGAAACAACTCATTCAATTACTGGTGGAACAATAAGACGCTGAAAGTGCCGGTGCTGGCGTATGACTATTTCGTAATGCCGTCAAGGATCGGAAATGTGTTCTTTGAATCCGAAATATTGGCCGATGGAGTGATGATTAGAGGGGGGGGAGTGCAGAAGAAAGCAGCAATGACGGGCAGTGTTGCAAGCCGGAGCAATGTGGTGGAAGTGAAATATGTGCCTGCCTTAGTCTCTGAGGCTACTGATGCGGAATTTGAAGAAGAACCCCTTCCTGATGCGCCCGCCGACTTGCGTACGAACCTTGCCGAAACAGCTTTCTTCTATCCGCAGCTTCGTACGAATGAACAGGGAGAAATATCCTTCTCTTTCACTATGCCCGAAAGTCTGACACGTTGGAACTTTCGTGGATATTCCCATACCAAAGGAATGCTGACGGGAACGTTGGATGGTGAAGCTACCACGAGCAAGGAATTTATGTTGACTCCTAATCTCCCTCGCTTCGTCCGTGTAGGCGACAAGACGTCTATTGCCGCTTCTATTTCCAATATGACAGGCAAGCCGCAGGCAGGTACAGTCAGTATGATTCTTTTCGATCCGATGACGGAAAAAGTTGTCAGCACGCAGAAACAGAAATTCTCGGTAGCTGCCGGAAAGACAATCGGAGTGAATTTCAGATTTACCGTGAATGATAAATACGAGATACTGGGTTGTCGGATGATAGCCGATAGCGGTATGTTCAGTGACGGTGAGCAACAACTTCTTCCGGTGCTGAGCAATAAGGAACATTTGGTAGAGACGCTTCCGATGCCTGTGCGTGGAGAAGAAACCCGTACATTCTCACTCGACAGCTTGTTCAATCAGCATAGTAAAACGGCGACCGACCGCAAACTGACTATTGAGTTTACGGGAAATCCGGCTTGGTATGCCATTCAGGCACTGCCTTCGCTAAGCCTCCCAGTGAATAATAATGCTATTTCGTGGGCTACAGCCTATTATGCAAATACATTGGCTTCTTACATTATGAACAGCCAGCCGCGCATTAAGGCAGTTTTCGATAGTTGGAAACTTCAAGGCGGTACGAAAGAAACCTTCTTGAGTGATTTGCAAAAGAACCAGGAAGTGAAGAACATTCTGTTGTCCGAATCGCCGTGGGTACTCGAAGCCAAGACGGAAGAACAGCAGAAAGAACGTATCGCTACGCTGTTCGACCTGAATAATATCCGCAGCAATAACATTGCGGCTTTGACCAGATTGCAGGAATTGCAGAATTCCGACGGTGCTTGGTCATGGTTTAAGGGAATGAACGGCAGTCGTTATGTAACGGCTTATATTGCCGAACTGAATGCCCGCCTTGCGCTACTGACAGGTGCGCCATTGAGTGGAACCGCCCTTGGCTTGCAGGCTAAGGCATTAACTTATCTTCATCAGTCGGCTTTAGAAGAATACAAGAATATACTGAAAGCGCAGAAAAAGGGAGTGAAACAGACAGGAGTTTCAAGCGGTATTCTGCAATATCTGTATATTGTCGCGATTTCCGGTGAACAGGTTCCTGCGGCAAGTAAGATTGCTTATGCTTATTATCTGTCTAAAGTGGGAGAGTTGCTTACCTCTTCTTCGATGGAAACGAAAGCGATTGCAGCCATTGTACTTGATAAAGCCGGGCGTAAGAAAGAAGCCCAAGAGTTTGTCGCTTCCTTGAAGGAACATCTGACGAAAACGGATGAGCAAGGAATGTTCTTTGCCTTCAACGAGAATCCGTATGCTTGGGGAGGTATGAAGTTGCAAGCCCATGTAGATGTGATGGAAGCATTGGAACTGATTGGCGGAAACGGAAACCGGGAAACAGTCGAAGAAATGAAACTCTGGCTGTTAAAGCAAAAACAGACGCAGCAGTGGAGTTCTCCGGTAGCTACGGCGGATGCTGTGTATGCCCTGTTGATGAAAGGCGCCAATCTGCTCGATAATCAAGGGGACGTACGTATTGTGATTGCCAACGAGGTACTGGAAACGGTATCTCCGAGTAAGACAACCGTTCCGGGATTGGGTTATATCAAACGTTCGTTCACACAGAAAAATGTGGTAGACGCCCGTAAGATTGAAGTGGAAAAAAGGAATCCGGGTATCGCTTGGGGAGCTGTTTACGCTGAATACGATTCTCCTATCAGTGATGTGAAACAACAGGGTGGTGCATTGAATGTAGAGAAGCAACTGTACGTAGAACGCATAGAGAACAACGTTGCACAATTGCAGCCTATTACTTCAAAGACCGTTCTCACAGTAGGTGATAAAGTTGTTTCCCGTCTGACCATTAGTGTAGACCGTACGATGGACTTTGTGCAGTTGAAAGACCAGCGTGGCGCCTGCTTCGAGCCTGTCGGCAGTATTTCCGGTTATCGCTGGAACAGTGGAATTGGATATTATGTAGAAATAGAAGATGCTTCTACTAATTTCTTCTTCGACAGCCTGAGCAAAGGTGTGTATGTGCTGGAATACAGTTACCGTGTGGCTCGTAGCGGGCTATATGAGGCTGGATTAGCTACTATACAGTGTGCCTATGCACCCGAGTATGCTGCCCATTCGGCATCCATGAAAGTAGAGGTAGAGTAGTAATTTTAAAACACCCTTTTAGGAACTCTCATTTAAAACACCTACTTTTGTGCATCCTAAAATGAAAACGAATGAAACGAACCTTGATATGTATGTATGCGTTTGCCGCCGTAGCACTTACTGCTGCGGCGCAACCGCGTTTCTCATCTAATAAAGAAACCCACAACTTCGGACAGATTGAGTGGAAACATCCTGCCAGTGCACAATACGTTATTACCAATACCGGTGACCAACCTTTAGTGCTTACTGAGGTGGACCCTTCCTGTGCCTGTTCCGTAGTTCAGTGGACACAAACGCCTATTGCTCCCGGTGATAAAGGCATCATTACCGTGGAGTTTGATGCAAAAGCATTAGGGCACTTTGATAAATCAATAGCTGTCTACTCTAATGCACAACCCGATTTGGCTTATTTGCACTTCACAGGCGAAGTAGTGCGCGAGATTAAAGACTTTACGAAAACTTATCCTTATCTGATTGGTCAGATACGGATAGATAAGAATGAAATTGATTTCCCTGATACCCATCGTGGCGCAAAGCCCGTTATACGGATTGGAGTAGTGAATCTGTCGGATCGTTCGTATGAACCGGTATTAATGCACCTGCCTTCCTACCTGGACATGAAAGTGGAGCCCAGTGTACTTCAGAAAGGTGAGAGAGGGCTGATTACATTAACCCTCAATACAGAGAAACTGACTGATTTGGGACTGACGCAAGCATCTGTTTACCTGTCCCGTTTCACTGGAGACAAAGTGAGTGATGAAAACGAAATACCGCTTTCAGCTATTCTCTTACCCGACTTTTCCGGTATGACAGATACGGATAGGGCAAATGCCCCGGTAATTCGTCTTTCGGAAACCGATATAGACCTGAGTGCTTTATTGGCAAAGAAGAATAAAGTGAAACATGATATACAGCTTACCAATACCGGACGCTCTCCGTTGCAGATTAGTAAACTGCAGGTATTCAATCCTGCCTTGGGAGTAAGTCTTAAAAAAAGTGTGTTGCAGCCGGGGGAAACCACCCGTTTGCGCGTGACGGTAGATAAGAAGAATATCGCAAAGAAGAAACGTCATTTGCGTATTCTGATGATAACCAATGACCCGATGCAACCTAAGGTTGAGATCAATATTAAGGCAAAGTAATAGGATTTATGATTTTAAACCATAAATCCTATCGCAAATTTTCTCATAAATCATAAATTATAAATCTTATCATGGAACATCCTGAAAACAATGAAGCCTATAAAGGTCTGGTTGTCAATGCGGGCATTGAACAACCTTCATCTGTTAATCCCTATCGTCGTCCTAAACCCAGAAAGCGTCAGCTCTCCGTGGCGGAGTTTGTAGAAGGCATTGTAAAAGGGGATGTAACCATTCTAAGCCAGGCAGTGACTTTGGTGGAAAGCGTGAAAGTTGAACATCAGGCAGTGGCACAAGAAGTCATTGAGAAATGCCTGCCTTATTCCGGAAATTCTATCCGTGTAGGTATCAGTGGTGTACCGGGAGCGGGTAAAAGTACTTCCATTGATGTTTTCGGTCTGCATGTATTGGAGAAATATGCAGGTAAACTGGCAGTGCTGGCCATCGATCCCAGTAGTGAGCGTAGTAAAGGCAGTATTTTGGGTGATAAGACACGTATGGAGCAACTTTCAGTTCATCCTGCATCCTTTATTCGTCCCAGTCCATCGGCAGGGTCTCTGGGGGGAGTAGCCCGTAAGACGCGTGAGACGATTATTCTTTGTGAGGCTGCCGGTTTCGATAAGATATTTGTAGAGACAGTAGGTGTAGGACAGAGTGAAACAGCTGTACATTCTATGGTCGATTTCTTCCTGCTTATTCAGTTAGCTGGTACGGGCGATGAATTGCAAGGCATCAAACGGGGTATTATGGAAATGGCCGACGGTATTGTTATCAACAAAGCCGATGGTGATAATCTGGAGCGTGCTAAGCTGGCTGCAACTCAGTTCCGTAATGCTCTGCATTTGTTCCCTGCTCCTGAATCAGGATGGACGCCACAGGTAATGACCTATTCCGGCTTCTATAACTTGGGAGTGAAAGAAATCTGGGATATGATTTACGATTACGTTGCTTTTGTGAAGGACAACGGCTACTTTGATTACCGCCGTAATGAACAAAGTAAATACTGGATGTACGAAAGTATTAACGAGCGCCTGCGTGATAGTTTCTATCATAATCCGGTTATAGAAGCTATGCTGGGTGATAAGGAACAGCAAGTATTGCAAGGTAAGCTCACTTCGTTTGTTGCTGCAAAAACTTTACTTGATACATACTTTAGTGAGATGAGAAAGGGGTAGAATAGCTACAAGTCACGAGCTATCTCACACTTCTTTCCCCTCCTTCTCAAAGTCTGCCTTCGACTTACTCTTCGTCACAATATATACGCCGAGGAACACTAAGGCAACGGCTATTCCCTTTTCCCAGCCGAATACTCCCAAGCCCATGATAATGGCAGCGATAGAAGCTACGATGGGTTGCATATAGTTGTACATACTCACCACTGTGGGGCGCAACAGTCTTTGCGCAGTCATGATGAAGATATAAGCAAGAAAACTACCGCCTATTACCACATAACCTATTTGTACGTATGCAGCAGTGGATACCTCTGTCCACTGGATACCTGCCACATCCTGATAAGAGAATGGGATATAACACATGGATGCATATATAAACATCCACTTATTCAGTGTGATGGGAGAATATTTCTGCGATAACCCCTTGAATACAGTCAGATAAATAGAAAAACTGATTTGTGCTACCAGACAAAGTAAATCTCCGATGATGCTACCGTTGCCATTGCCTACAGTCTGACTACTTAAAATAAGTGTCAGTGCTCCCATAGCTCCCACGAAGATACCCAGTACTTTCAGATTCGTGATAGGCTCTTTCAGATAGATAGCCGCAATAATCATAGTCACAATGGGAAGTGTGGTTGTCACAATAGAGGCATCGATGGGTGAAGTCATTGAAAGACCGAAAATATATACCCCTTGATTGAATACCAGTGCAAAGAGCGAAGCAAAGAATATCTTCAGCATATCGCGGTGGTCCACATGCTCATACTTACAAAATGCGGACAACAGCCAGAAACAAGCTGCCGCACCCACCATTCGGAATGTGGTCACCGATAAAGCTGAGAACTCCATAAGTGCGGATTTGCCGATAGGAGCCATAAGACCCCATAAAATGTTGGCAGTCAGGGCGAATATATGCCCTTGTACATTCTTGTTCATACTCTTTTTGTTTTTGAGGCTGCAAAAGAACAACTATTTTGGGAAACTAAAAAATAATCCTGTATATTTGCTTTGATTAAAAGCAAAAACTATGGAAGAACAAGCCAATTATATCCAACGTATCGAGATACACAGGTTGTGGGATCGCTTTAACATAGCCTGGGATTTGCGTCCCGATGTGAATATCCTTTCCGGTATCAATGGAGTAGGGAAGACTACGATCCTTAACCGTTCTGTTCACTATCTGGAAGAGCTTTCGGGTGAGATAAAGAATGGTGAGATAGAAGGAGTACGTATTACGTTCGATCGTCCGGATGCCACGTATATCCCATACGACGTAATCCGCAGCTATGACCGTCCTTTGATAATGGGCGACTTTACCGCCCGCATGGCCGATCCGAACGTCAAATCCGAACTAGACTGGCAACTCTATCTTTTGCAACGCCGTTATCTTGACTATCAGGTTAACATTGGTAACAAGATGATCGAACTTCTTTCAGGCGATGAGGAACAGCGTTCGCAAGCTGCTTCCCTCTCTTTGCCCAAGCGAAAGTTTCAGGACCTGATGGACCAGTTGTTCAGTTATACCCGCAAAAGCATAGATCGCCGCAGCAATGAAATCATTTTCTATCAGGACGGTGAACGCCTGTTGCCCTATAAACTTTCTTCCGGTGAAAAACAGATGCTGATTATCTTGCTCACTGTGCTGGTGCGCGATAATGCCCATTGTGTTCTCTTTATGGACGAGCCCGAGGCCTCCCTTCACATCGAGTGGCAGCAGAAACTTATCAGCATGATACGTGAACTGAATCCCAATGTGCAACTGATACTCACTACCCATTCTCCCGCTGTCATCATGGAAGGCTGGCTGGATGCAGTGACGGAAGTTGATGAAATATCTACGGTGATAAGATGATAGGATGATAGGGTGATAGGATGATAAAATGATAAGGTGATAAAGTGGTAATGTAACCTCACCCTATCCCCCCACCACCTTATCACCCCACCACCCTATCATCCTATCACCCTATCATCCTATCATCATTATCACTTATTATTATGGCTACTTCTTTAAAACATAATCTCACCTCCGCCTATTTCAATGCCGCCAACAAACTCTATCCCAAGAAGGCGCGTCGTCGTATTGTGGCATACGTGGAAAGTTACGATGATGTAGCTTTCTGGCGCACATTGTTGGCAGAGTTCGAGACAGATGATTACTATTTCCAGGTGATGCTGCCTTCAGCCACTTCTCTTGCCAAAGGTAAGAAGATGGTGTTGATGAATACGCTGAACACTACTGAATTGGGCAAGAGCCTGATAGCCTGTGTGGACAGTGACTACGACTTTCTGCTACAAGGCAAAACGAACGTTTCACATAAGATAAACAGTAGTCCCTACATATTCCAGACGTATGCCTATGCCATCGAGAATTTCCATTGCTATGCTGAAAGCTTGCATGAAGTTTGTGTACAGGCTACGTTGAACGACCGTATGTTGATAGACTTTCCTGCTTTCCTGAAACGCTATTCGCAGATTATTTATCCGCTCTTTTTGTGGAACGTCTGGTTCTACTGCCAACGGGATACATATACTTTCCCGATGTACGATTTCAATGCCTGCACCCGCTTGCAGGAAGTCAATGTGCATCATCCCGAACGGACGTTAGAGCCTGTGCAGCGTGCCGTTGATAAGAAACTTTCTGAGATGCGCAGACGATTTTCGCGAAATATAAAAGCGGTGGAGGCTTTAGGCGTGGAGTTGGAGAGACTGGGATTGAATCCGGATACAACTTACCTATATATACAGGGGCATCACCTCATGGACGGTGTTGTGATGAAACTTCTTATCCCCGTATGTACCGTATTGCGTCGTGAGCGCGAACAGGAAATCAAGCGTCTGGCTGCTCACAACGAGCAATTCCATAACGAACTGACCAGCTATGAGAATAGCCAGACCAACGTCAGCCTGATGTTGAAAAAGAACAGCGGATATAAGAACCTTTACTTGTATCAGTGGTTAAAAGAAGATATAGGAGACTTCCTGAACAGGGAGCGATAATTACTAACCATTAACCCCAAAATTAATTCTTAGTATCATGAGCATTGTACAACAAATTAACGAAGGACTTCAGACTTTAGGTTTCAGCCAGTCATTAGCCGACCAGTTAGATCAATTTATTGCATTTCTGGGAGTTCTCCTGGTGGCTTATCTGGCAGATTCCATTTGCCGGAAAGTCTTGCTGAAAGTCGTTTCGCGTTTGATAAAACAAACAAAAGCTACCTGGGATGACATTGTCTTCGACCGGAAGGTGATGGTGCACCTTAGCCGCATGGTGGCACCTATTCTTATTTATATCCTGCTGCCCCTGGCTTTTTCCGATGCGGGATCGGCAACGTTGGCGCTTATTATGCGTTTCTGCCTCATCTTTATTATTATAATGTTTCTTAGCTTTATCAGCGCTTTGCTTACTGCGGTTTATACCGTATATAGCGAGAAGGAACAGTTTCGCGACCGCCCTCTGAAGGGACTTTTGCAGACTGTGCAGGTAATTCTTTATTTTGTCGGGGGCATCATCGTCGTCAGCATACTGATTGACCGCTCACCCGGTGTATTGCTCACCGGTCTGGGAGCTTCGGCTGCCGTGTTGATGTTAGTGTTCAAAGACAGTATCATGGGCTTTGTTTCCGGTGTGCAACTTTCTGCCAACAATATGCTGAAAGTGGGAGACTGGATCACCATGCCTAAGTATGGAGCGGATGGTGACGTAATAGAAGTATCATTGAACACGGTGAAGGTGCGCAATTTCGACAAGACCATCACTACCATTCCTCCTTACCTGCTTGTAAGCGACTCTTTCCAGAACTGGCGTGGTATGCAGGAGAGTGGCGGACGCCGCATCAAGCGTTCTATCAATATCGATATGAACAGTGTACGGTTCTGTACTCCCGAAATGTTGGCAAAGTATCGCAAGATACAGCTCTTGGCAAACTACGTTGAACAGACGGAACAAGTGATAAAGGAGTATAATGAAGAACATCATATTGACAACTCCATCCTTGTGAACGGGCGTCGCCAGACGAATCTCGGTGTCTTCCGTGCTTACCTGAATTGCTACTTGAAGAGCCATCCGGGTGTAAATCATGATATGACCTGTATGGTGCGTCAGCTTCAACCTACCGACCACGGTATACCGTTGGAACTGTATTTCTTTTCTGCAACCACGTCCTGGATACCATACGAGGACTTGCAGTCCGACGTTTTCGACCATCTGCTGGCTATCATTTCAGAGTTTGATCTGCACGTATTCCAGTCACCGTCCGGTGAAGATTTCCGTGAAAGGCTTGGTTGAGATGAAAGGCTCTTGAACTCTCAGGTTATTCTCAATGCGATGGGAAGACCCCTTCAATGCGATGAGGAAGCCCCTCAATACAATGGGAAGAAACCCTCAATACGATGAGGCGGGCGTTAAATTAACGCCGGACAAGTTCAAAAAGAACTGTCCGGCGTTGCTTTTGTAGAAGCTTAGCTTCGGCGTGTGTATTTCAATGAGTGATTAATATACTGTGTTTTGTGGGTCGAAGTTCGTCCAGCCTTCCAGCCAATTATCATTCGTGTCGCGGAAAGCACCGATATAGTTTCCGTCAGTTCCCATGATAGCCGTAGCGGGGCAGTAATTCTGACCGGTATTCATCGGGTCAGCCAATCCCAGTTCAGCCTCAGTCATTACTTTGTTCGAAGCCTCACTCTTGAAGAAAGTGTGTGAATAAGAAACCTGGCTTTCATCATACGTTCCGGTCTCTCTGTTGTAGAGATAATCTTCGTATTTCTTATTATTGTCCGAGCCAACTACACCCATACCGGCAAAGATGATATTCTTCAGATGGAAATCACCGTTTTTAGAATATTGAACCGTGTTTCCTTTTTCGCCATCCACAATCAGACCGATAGGATAACCTACTGCCAATGTATTTTCGCAGCTCAGCTTACTGCTGCGACGTATCTGCATGGCGGACTGGAACAGACCCAGCTTGGATTTATTATCCGGGTACATGTCACCGGCAGTGATGTATTCGGAAGTGTTCAGGAAATCAGTGTTCTTGGCAACCATCGGGCCGATGAACGTTACATTCTTAAATGTTGCAGTTGTGAATGGAGCGATGTCTGCACCTGTTCCGTTGTTATCGCTTTCGAAACCATTGGATTGCGAGGTGTCGGCAATGCGCGGGTCACGGATAGACAGGCAGTATTGTACAGTTCCGCTGAAGCCGTTGTCCGTATCGAATTCATCGTCCCAGCCTTTATAAGCTACCAGATATTTGCAGTTCACTGCACCGCCGAACCATTCGAAAGAGTCGTCGTTAGAGTACGATACCTGTAAGTGGTCGATGGTGGTACCACTACCCACGGAGCCGAATGTAATGCCGTTGATCTCTTTGTCTGTTTCAAAGGGATAACCTGCAAACTCCACGCGGATATACTGGAAGATACCGGAATTGTCGGCATCATTGCTGCCTCCGTGTATGGTGCGCGGTCCGCCTTCTATTTGCTGTGTACCCTGGTTGTTTTTGGCTTTACCGCAAATGATTAAACCACCCCAGTCACCCGGTCTGCGCTGTCCGGGAGCTTCCTCGGAAGTCATGACAATAGGGGCTTCCTTGGTTCCTTTCATTTCTACATATCCACCCGGTTCTATAATAAGACTCGCCATTGTCTGTTTGTCACCCTTGATAATAGTGCCTGCGGGAATCCTCAGTTTAGCGCCATCGGCTACGTATACCCAGCCTTTCAGCAGATAGGTTCCTTTTTCCAGAGTAACATCGCCGGTGAATACGAAGTGTTGATCGCCATTGCCCAGTTCTGTTCCATTATTGAACAGTACACCTTTGCTGTAGGCTGTTGTGCCATCATAAGTCACTTCGGGGTCTGTACTTCCATTTCCTCCGTTCCCGCCATTCTCTCCATTGGTGTCGTCAGAACAGGAAGACATCACATTTCCAATTGCAATGGCTGTACACATCATAATGATCCAGCCAAACTTCTTAATTTTCATTTTCATACTTTTCTTAATTTGGGAATTAAACTTCTTTATGTTCAGGTTTTGTTAGTACTTTATAAACTGAAAGGGTGAAATATCAGAAGCTATAGGCTATGGCCAGGTTGTAGCTTCTTCCCGGTTTGTAACTGCGGGTCACCTCTTCAATGGTGCGGGCTTGTCCGTTTACGGTGACGTCTTCAAACTGTTTGAAGTAGTAGCGTTCGGCCAGCAAGTCACGTACGGTAGCTTTAATTTCCAGTTTGCCAAACTTTTTGCTTGCCGAAAGGTCGATGCTGTTGCGCGGCATTTCGTAAGAGTTTGGTATGTTGCGTGCATCACCTTCGGAAGAACTGCCGTAGCGGTTGCCTACACCGATGATACGTTTTCCGATACGGTTGTAGAGTACGGCGGCGTTCCATCCCTTATCCGGATTGTTATAGAAGAGACCCGTGTTGATGAGGTAAGGCGATTGCCCCTGCATGGGACGGTCTATATTATTGCCACCTTCTTTAAACTGTACTTTGCTCTTGATCCATGCGCCATTGAATGAGAAACTGAAATTACGCATACCGATGAAGTTGAGATTCTTGCGGATATCTACTTCTATACCGTAGTTGTTGGCACCTTTGGCGTTGACGTAAGAGTAGACCGGATCAGTTCCTCCCGACATGGTGTAGGTCCATTCAATAGGATTTTCGAAGTGTTTGTAGAACAGGGCAATGGAAACTTGCTCACCATTGCTGGGATACCATTCGTAGCGCAAGTCTACGTTCTGTATGTAAGCTGCCTGCAGGGATGAATTACCCATGACACTGCTTCCCAGGTCGAAATCATAGTAGACGGAAGTGGACAGTTCACGAAATTCAGGACGGTTTACCGATTTACCGTAAGCCAGGCGGAACTGATGCTTTTCACTCAGTTTGTAAGTGGCATTGACGGAAGGGAACAGGTCTTTATAGTCATAGAAAGTACTTTGCAGGCTTTCTTCATACGAGCGGGTATTCATGATCAGTTCCTGACGGGCATATTCATAGCGTGCTCCGGCGTAGAAGTTGAAGGAACCTATCGGAACGTTGATGCCGACATAACCGGACAATTGCGTGTTTTTGCCCTCGTAGTTATTCATGTAGTTCACTTCTTCCTGCATGTAGAGTTTGTCAATTCCATAGTTGGAGTCTATCAATATATTGTTTGCCACATCATTGTCAAACTGGAATCCCTTAGGCAGGCTGTTATTCGGTTGCCAGCCGTACTGGAACTGGCGGGTGTTGTAGGTACGTGTACGGTACTCGCCATAAGCACCGGCTTTCAAAGTAGGGGCGATGTCACCGAACTGGAAATCCTGGCGATAATTTATATTTGCTGAGCCGATGTGTTCGTCCAGTTTGGTGAATTCACGGCTGATACGGTAAATACCCATGGTTTCATTGGTGCGGTCGGTACGTTCAATGAGGCGACGGTCCGGCAGGTTACGGTTGGCGTAAGCATAACCCACACTCCAGTCGAAACGACTGTCATCAAAGTTGTGCCTGCCTGTGAACTGGGTGTTGTAAGTGGTACGGCTGGAGTAATAATACTCCATGTTGTTGATGTTGTCCGGTTGTGCGTTGAAACCTGTACGTTCCGAGTAGCGGTCTTTGGATATCTGGTTGAAGATATTCTTGAACTCATAGCGATGGTTGCTGTTGCGTGGCTGAAAGGTGAGGTTCAGCAGGGCACCGAGGCGGATATCATTGCTGTATTGGTTGTCCGTTGCTTTCCGCAGATAGACGTATTTGTCATTGTTGGTATCATAAGGGCCATAGAGAGAGTTTTCCATATCGAGATAAGTCTTATAGGAGTTGCTGTAATTCACAGCAGCCAGCATACCGATGGCACGTCCGCTTTCGGTTTCCCACTTGCGGTTGTATGCCATATTCAATTTTAAGTCCCCTACGGGTTTGATGGTTTTCAGTGTCCAGTCGTTGTTGAAACCATTGTTCAATACATCTATGCGAGCTGTGTTTCCGGTTTCATATCCGGGATACATGTTCAGTGTGCCTTTCATACCGGCATCCAGACTACGGAAACCGTTTCCGAAGCCGAGCCGGTCCATGCTGCTACCCTTGGCCTTACGAAAGTCTTTGAAGTGCGTCTGGTCATTGATAGCTCCTCCTACTGATATGTTGAAGCTGTTTTCGCCGGGCATATCTTTGGTATTTATCAGGATGAATCCACCCGTAAAGTCTGCGGGATATTCCGGGGCGGGGCTTTTTACGATTACCATATTATCCAGTTGTGAACTGGGGATGATGTCGAATGAAAAGGCGCGTGAATCGGCTTCCGAACTGGGCACGGCACTTCCGTTCATCCATACATTATTGTACCGCTGCGACAGGCCGCGCACCATTACAAACTTTTCGTCGATGATGCTGATGCCGGGTACGCGACGGATGACTTCCGAGGCATTGCTGTCCTGGGTTTTAGCTATTTGTTGGGCGGAAACCCCGCTCTGTACTACGAGGCTGCGGCGCTGTTCCTGTATGAGTGCCACCTCGTTGTTCCGTTTGGCTTGTGCAGTGACGGAGACTTCGCCTAACGTTTGTGCATCACTCTCCATCTCAAAGTTCAGCACAGTTTCGGCCTTAACTTTTACACTGTTGAGCAGGACGTCTTTGTATCCTATATATCTCACGGCTATGGTGTATGTACCGTCTTTTACATTCAGCGTATAGTTACCGTCGATGTCGGCTACTACCCCCTGCGCTGTCCCGGTTATCTGTATGGTAGCTCCGGTCAGCGGCTCTTTCGTCTGCTTGTCGAGGACGGTTCCTTTGATGTTTCCAGCCAGGGCGGTCATGGTGGAAAGTACCAGTAATAAAATAAAGAAAAATACTTTTCCTAAATCCAGTTTCATGCTCATCTTTTATTGTTTCTTGTTTCCGGTGCAAAGATGCGGCAACGGAATTACAACCGTAATACACATGTCATACGATTGATTCTCAAATAGGTTACAATTTGGTGACACCACGGATAAAGCGGACCTATTCAGTTCATAGCCTATAACGTTCTAAACTTTCTTTTTTTGTTAGTAGGAATAGGACAGAAATTAATAAGTAAGCATTATCTTTGCGCTATTCAGAATATTAAAAGCACAAATCGTATGAGTGGCAATCGATCACATGAAGCAAAACATTTTCAGCTCCTTTCATCTGTTGGACAAATAGGCTGGTGGGAAGCAGACTTCATTACGAGGGAATATCTTTGTTCCGAGTATGTTTGTAATTTGTTAGGCTTGGAGGGAGACACGCTGACTTTCCGCCAGTTTGGTCAATTGATTCGTGAAGATTACCGTTGCCGCATTACACGTGAATTCCTTTCGATAGAAGAAATCGAGGTATATGAGCAAACTTTTCCTATCTACTCTTCACAAGGCATTGTGTGGGTTCGTTCCCGTCTGGGTGAAAAGTGGCTGACAGAAGATGGACATCCAAAGGCATTTGGTATCCTTCAATTGGTTGATATCCCTGCGGACGAACAATCCGGTGGTATTCTGAAACAGTTTAATGAATTGTTGTTTCGACAGCATTCTGTGTCCCAGTCCTTACGTAATTTTCTGAAGGACAAGAATCTGAGTGAGGTCATTTCAGGAGTATTGAAAGATGTCCTCGAACTCTTTCATGGAGGACGTGTCTATATAGTAGAATATGATGCCGGTTATCGTACCCAGAGTTGTACTTACGAGGTAGTGGCTGACGGGGTCAGCCCTGAAATAGATATGTTGCAACAGATTCCGACCAATGGTATGGAGTGGTGGCTTAAACAAATGTTGGCGGGCAAGCCTATCCTGTTGAATACTTTATCGGATTTGCCCCGGGTGGCCCGTCAGGAATCTGAGATACTTGCTGTGCAGAATATAAAGTCACTCATGGTGGTTCCTCTTCGGAATACCGAACGGGTGTGGGGATATATCGGTATTGATTTGGTAGACAGATACTATAAATGGACGAATGAAGATTATCAATGGTTTTCCTCTTTGGCTGACATCATTAATATTTGTATCAGTCTGCGCCTTGCCAGAGATGAGGCCGACCGTGAACGTAATTTCCTGAGCAATCTCTATAAGTATATGCCTATGGGCTATGTACGCCTTTCCATTCTTTGCGATGAAGAAGGTGAACCTTATGACTATCTTATCACAGATGCTAATCAGTTTAGTGCGGATTTGTGCGGTTCACCTTTAGAGAGATACAAAGGGCGTTTTGCTTCGGAAATCTATTCCTCAGACAAACTGTCAACCAAACTTCTGATTTTTGCAGATATACACAAGCATGGCTTGTACAGGGAATTGGACGAATATTTTGAAGAGTCAAAGAGGACTTGTCATTGCATTATTTATTCTCCCGAACCGGATGAGTTGGTTTGTCTCTATATGGATGTCACTGAGATGCGCCGTACGTATATGGCTTTGGATCACAGTGAGAAACTATTGCGAAATCTCTTTTCTAACATCCCTGTCGGTGTGGAGATTTATAATAAGGATGGGATACTGATAGATCTTAATAATAAAGATATGGAGATATTCGGGGTCAAGGACAAATCAAGTACGCTTGGAGTGAATTTCTATGAGAACCCGAATGTGCCGTCTGATATCCGCGAAAGAGTGAAGGCAGAAGATGAATTTGACTTTTCGCAGGACTATGAATTTTCTAATGTGAGCGATTATTATGAATCGGAAAAGAAAGGTGGAATAGAACTTTATACCAAAGTAAGTAAGATATACGATAACCAAGGCGATAACAATGGCTTTGTGCTTATCAATATAGATAATACGGAACGTATCAGTTCCATCAACCGGATACGTGATTTTGAGAACTTCTTCCTGCTGATTTCAGAATATGCCAAGGTAGGTTATGCCAAACTGAATCTGCTTACCCGTAATGGATATGCCATCAAGCAATGGTATAAGAATATGGGTGAAGATGAAGATACGCCATTGGTTGAAGTGGTAGGAATTTATAATAAAATGCACCCGCAAGACAGGGTACGTGTATTGGCTTTCTTCGAGAAGGCTAAACGAGGGGAAGCTACGAGTTTCAAAAGTGAGATGCGTGTGCTCAAACCCGGAACATTGAATCAATGGAACTGGGTACGCATGAATGTGGTACTCAACCGCTATGATCCCGAGAATGGACTGATTGAATTAATCGGTGTCAACTATGATATCACCGAGTTGAAGGAAACGGAACAAAAGCTGATTGAAGCCAAAGAGAAAGCCGAAGAGGCAGACCGCCTGAAGAGTGCTTTCCTGGCAAATATGAGTCATGAGATACGTACACCGTTGAATGCCATTGTCGGTTTCTCAAGCTTATTAGTGGAGACGGAAGATCCGGAAGAAAAGCTGGAATACGCCAAAATGGTGGAAGAGAATAATGAATTGTTGCTCCAACTGATTTCAGATATTCTGGATCTGTCGAAGATAGAGGCGGGAACTTTTGATTTTAAGTTCAGAGATTTCGACATTAATACTTTGTGCGGAGATCTTGTACGCTCCATGCAGTTGAGAGTGAAACCGGGAGTGGAACTTATTTTTGAGCCAACCTTGCCGCAATGCGTCATCGTCAGCGATCCTAACCGCTTGCACCAGGTGGTTTCCAACTTTATAAATAATGCCATTAAATTCACTACCACGGGCAGCATTCGGATCGGATACGATAAGCCGGACGACAAGCATTTGCGGGTATATGTGACAGACACTGGCATTGGTATTGCTCCCGAAGCTTGTCGTAAGATATTCGACCGCTTCATAAAGCTGAACTCTTTTGTGCAGGGCACAGGACTGGGACTTTCCATCAGCAAGAGTATCATCGAGCAGTTGGGAGGTAAGATTGGAGTAAACAGTGAGTTAGGTAAAGGTTCGACATTCTGGTTTATCCTACCGTTGGAATAATTCGGCTGTGAGCTACAAAAGTTACGCGCTACGCGCTACGAGCTACGAGTACTTTGCGGTGTGATAGCGCAGCCACTCGTAGCTTGTAGCGCGTAACTAATTCAGTCCGAACGAGAATTTGTCGATGGATTGATAAACCACGCTCGCAAGGCTCAATACAATAATACCGAGCGTACAGATGATAAGGCTTGCACGCGTATAATTATCGCTACGGAAAGTGGCGATAGGCTCATCACTCTTGTTGATATACATAGATTTTACAATCTTCAGATAGTAATAGAGTGAGATAATTGTGTTTACCAGTGCAATAAATACCAGCAAATGGAAACCACCCTGGAAAGCTGCTGCAAAGATAAAGAACTTCGAGAAGAAGCCTGCAAACGGAGGAATACCTGCCAGTGAGAACAGAGCGAGCGTCATAATGAACGCCAGCTTGGGATTGGTACTGTACAGTCCGTTATACTCTTCGAGTGTGAATCGGTGGGCACGCAAAGCGATAATCGTGATTACTGCAAATACAGAGAGGTTGGCAAACATATAAATAAGTACGTAATATACCAATGATGCCATACCTTGTTGTGTACCGGCAATGACACCCAACATAATGTAACCTGCTTGCGAGATACTGGAGAATGCCATCAGGCGTTTCAGGTTTTCCTGGCGTAGTGCAAAGAGGTTGGCAAGGGTGATAGAGGCTATGATAACCCAGTAAAGTACTTCCTGCCACTGATCTATCATCGGAGCAAATGTCTTGATCAGAATTGTCAGCAGTACGAAAGCAGCTGATCCTTTGGAGATTACACTCAGGTAAGCAGTTACCACACTCGGAGCACCTTCATATACGTCGGCTGTCCAGAGGTGGAAGGGAACGAGCGAGAGCTTGAATCCCATACCGGAGAAGAAGAATACGAATGCCATTATCTGCAAAGCGTTACCGTTTAGATGAGCCGGAACATCATCAAAGTAAAGGGTCCCCACCGTACCGTAAATAAGCGAAATACCATATAGCAACAGTCCGCTTGAGAAGAGTGCGGTAAGAATGTATTTGGCACCGGCTTCAGCAGAGTGGTGGCGATACTTATCAAAAGCAACCAGCGCAGCCATTGGGATACTTGCTGTTTCCAATCCGATGAAGAACATCAGGAAGTGTCCTGCAGAAATCATGAAATACATACCCAACAGTGTGCAGAGTGTCAACATATAGAATTCACCTTGTTTGATTACTGTATCCGGAAGTTTCAGCCATTCGTGTGCCATCAGGAAGACGATAAGCGTACCAACACTGAGTATAGACTTCACAATACTTTGTATTGGCGCATTATGGTACATACCACCGAAAGCATCGGCAGCCGGACCGGGTATGATCGTAATCAGCGTGTGTATCGTGAGCAACACGACGGGCAACATGGTGTTGAGTCGTGGGTTACCATCCTTTTTATGTGCATCAGGGCTCATAAAAAGGTCGGCTACGAAGAGGATAACGATGACCGCTATCAGCGAAAGCTCTTCTTTGAGAATGAGGAATTGGGAATAATCCATATCTATTAAATTAATAATTAATAATTAAGAATGAAGAATTTGGCTGTGCTATGATGCCGTGCGGTAATTCTTCATTCTTCATTATTAGTTCTTCATTAAAATGCGCTGACTACCGGTAGCACACTGTCTCCAATCATATTGCTGATCCATAACGGAGCAAGACCGAGACCTGCAACGCAAACGATGAGTATGATAACGGCGGTGCGTTCATCCCAGGTAGCGTCGGTTAATGTCAGGTGATGCTTGTTAGTACAAGTGCCATAGAGGATCTTGCCAACGAGTCTAAGTATATAGACTGCAGTGATTACGATACTGGTGCAGGCAATAATCGTCCACGTACGGTGGAAGACATCCACATGCTGGAATGCACCGTTGAAGATAGTCATTTCGGCAACGAAACCGCTGAGTCCCGGAAGTCCGAGGTTAGCAAGTCCGGCAATCACATAGCAGACAGCCAGGAAAGGCATAATCTTCATCAAACCGGAGAGCTCGCGTACGTCACGGGTATGAGTGCGACCGTATATCATACCGATAAGGGCAAAGAACAGGGCAGTCATTAATCCGTGGCTGAGCATTTGCAGGACAGCACCGGTACAAGCAGTCTGGTTCATCATCAGGATGGCGAAGAGTACGAGACCGCAGTGAGATACGGAAGAGTATGCGTTGATATACTTCAAGTCCGTCTGTACACAAGCAGAGAAAGCACCGTAAACTACGGATATACCAGTCAGAATCAGGAAGATCCATCCAAGTTCCTGGGCAGCTTCAGGCATCAGATACATGGCGATACGGAAGCAACCGTAACCTCCGAGTTTCATCAGTACACCTGCATGGAGCATACTTACAGCCGTAGGCGCAGAGGCGTGACCGTCGGGGCTCCATGTATGGAACGGGAATAATGCTGTCTCTTATACACATCTCCGAGCCCACGAGA
>ERZ1027269.317-NODE-317-length-19243-cov-4.659058_pt1 | contig 19243 bp, 9 predicted proteins | sample MGYA00519471_ERZ1027269 | MGnify/ENA primary metagenome ERZ1027269 (study PRJEB26926, sample SAMN06164687) | human gut metagenome | biome: ENVO:00009003; feature: ENVO:2100002; material: ENVO:00002003 | host: Homo sapiens | place: USA | collected 2012 ...
TGCCGACCTGGTAGAAACTCCCGCTGGTGACTGGTACGCCGTCTTCCTTGGCGTTCGCCCCTACCGCGACGGTCATGACGTGATGGGACGCGAAACTTTCATGCTCCCGGTGACCTGGAAAGATAATCAGCCCATTATCCTTCCTGAGGGTGACGTCATCACTTATACCGCCGACCGTTCCTATGGCCCTGCTCCACTATGGACAGCAAACGGACTGGCTAAAGAAGCATTTTTTATCCGCACTCCATTGGTGCCCTGCTACGATATAAACAGTAAAGGACAGTTGGAAATGACCGCCAGCAGTACCGATCTTAACCAAAAGCGTCAGCCCGCCGCCATCGGTCGCTGGATTAATAACTGGACATTTACAGCTCAGACTGGCTTGGACTTCGTGCCACAACAGCCGAAGGATTTCGCAGGTATTATCTGTTTCCATGATGATAATTGCTATATTCGCTTCGGGAAGACACTGGACAAAGACGACAAACCCGTCATGCTTCTGGAAACATACAGCCATGGCAGACTGTGCAGCCAAGCCGGCAGCCCGCTACCCCAGACAGATGAAAAAGTATATCTGAAAGTAGAAGGAGATAATGCAGTAAACTATACCTTCAGCTACTCCACCAATCCTAAAGGTAACTGGACGCAAGTAGGCGAACCTGTCTCCGCCGACCTGATAAGCACGCAAACAGCCGGAGGTTTCACCGGAACCATGGTCGGCATTTATGCCACAGGAAACTATCAGAATTAACCACATTAAAATCATAAAATCATGAAGAAAGAAAAGAGATACTTAGTACCCGGAGATTATATGGCAGACCCCGCCGTTCATGTGTTCAACGATCGCCTTTACATCTACCCTTCCCACGACTGGGAAAGTGGTATTCCCGAAAATGACAACGGTGACCATTTCAATATGAAAGACTACCACATCTTCTCTACTGATGATCCCATGAAAGGAGAAATCACAGACCACGGTCTGGTACTTACCACTGAAGATATCCCCTGGGCAGGACGCCAACTTTGGGATTGCGACGTAGCTGAGAAAGACGGCAAGTATTATATGTATTTTCCATTGAAGGACCAGAACGATATCTTCCGTATCGGTGTTGCCATCAGCGACCGTCCCGAAGGTTCGTTCATCCCCCAACCTGACCCGATGCGTGGCAGTTACAGCATCGACCCTGCCGTTCTGAATGATGGAGACGGTAACTATTACATGTACTTCGGTGGCCTATGGGGCGGACAGTTGCAACGCTATCGCGACAACAAAGCCCTGGAAAGTGGAGCCACTTTCCCCGCAGACAACGAGCCATCCATCCCCGGACGCGTTGCCAAACTCAGCGTGGACATGCTGCAATTTGCCGAAGAACCTAAAGCCGTAGTGATCCTAGACGAAAACGGGCAACCGCTAACAGCCGGAGACAACGAACGCCGTTTCTTCGAAGCAAGCTGGATGCACAAGTATAACGGAAAATATTACTTCTCCTACTCTACCGGTGATACCCACCGCCTGTGCTATGCGATCGGCGACAATCCTTACGGTCCTTTCACCTATCAGGGAGTAATCCTGACACCGGTGGTAGGCTGGACTACCCACCACTCCATCGTGGAATACCGGGGCAAATGGTATCTGTTCCATCACGACAGTGTGCCTTCCGGCGGACGCACCTGGTTGCGCAGCCTGAAAGTATGCGAACTGGAATACGACGCCGACGGACGTATCATCACCATCGAAGGACTGGATTAACCGTTGCCCGATAGAGTATGAATACTGTAAAAATAGGTATTATAGGTACCGGGTGGATTGCCGAAAAGATGGCAATCACCCTCGAAGGAATGGAGGGAGTAGAAGCTTATGCAGTCGCTTCCCGCCAGTTGCAGACTGCCTGTGACTTTGCCGACCGGTGGGGTTTCACCCGTGCCTACGGTTCTTATGAAGAAATGCTGGATGATGAAGAGGTGGAGTTGGTATATATTGCCACTCCCCATTCCCACCATTTCGAACATGCACGTATGAGTCTGCTGAAAGGCAAGGCGGTTTTGTGCGAAAAGGCATTCACCGCCAATGCCCGCCAAGCGGAAGAACTGCTGAATCTTGCCAAAGAAAAAGAGCTCTTCATCACCGAAGCTATCTGGACACGTTACATGCCTCTATCGCATACTATCAATGACCTTGTAACCAGTGGAATCATCGGACGCCCCATGACGCTGTCTGCCAATCTGGGTTACCCAATCGGCAACCGTGAGCGCCTCCGCCAACCGGCACTGGCAGGCGGGGCTCTGCTCGACCTGGGAGTGTATGCACTGAACTTTGCTTCCATGGTTTTCGGAACGGACGTAGAGCGTGTCACCTCTACCTGCGTAAAGACCGATACCGGAGTCGATGCACAGAATAGCATCACCCTTACATTCAAGGATGGGAAAATCGCTGTACTGCACAGCAGTATGCTGAGTATGACCGACCGCCAAGGCATCATCTCCGGTGACAAAGGCCATCTGATCATTGAAAACATCAACAATCCGCAACGGATCAGGGTGGTAACGGAAGATTATAAGACGGCAGTTGTCTACAACTGTCCGCCACAAATCACCGGATACGAATACCAGGTATATGCATCCATGGAAGCTCTGAGGAACGGGTGGCTCGAATCTCCCTATATGCCTCACGCCGAAACCCTGCGCATCATGCGCATGATGGATGACTTACGCCGCGAATGGGGAGTACACTACCCCGCCGATGAATAAACCAACCAATACTTTTTGTTTATGAAAAAACTGCTCTCTTTATTCTTATTATTAGCTTGTTTACTCAAACCTGTATCCGCGGAAGACGGTAGCCGCTTGTGGCTCCGGCAATCGACAGATGCCCACGCACAGATTACAGCGCCCCGCCAGTCTCCGACACTAAACATAGCCGTCAATGAACTGAAGCAGGCATGGAAAGGACTCCCCGTTACACTTGTGCTGAAGAAAGACAAACAACTATCTTCTGAAGGCTTCCGTATACGACAGGTAAATGAAAAACTCACTGTTACTTCCCCCACCGAAACGGGTCTGCTTTATGCTGCCTATCACCTGATCCGCCTGCAAGAAATGCGGAACTTCGGAAAGCCTTCGGAAACAGACTTGGAAATAACGGAGAATCCTGCCTATGACCTGCGTATTCTCAACCATTGGGACAACCTCGACCGCAGTATCGAGCGCGGTTATGCCGGCAAATCTCTCTGGAACTGGGAAGAACTGCCCGGCACGCTCTCCGACAGATACGAAGCTTATGCCCGTGCCAATGCCTCCATCGGAATCAATGCAACGGTACTGAACAATGTAAATGCTTCTTCTAAAATCCTTTCCGCCGAATATTTGGAAAAGGTAAAGGCTCTGGCAGACGTATTCCGTCCTTACGGCATCAAGGTGTATCTCTCTATCAACTTTGCCTCCCCCATGCAACTGGGCGGGCTTTCCACAGCCGATCCTTTGGACAAAGATGTCATCGCCTGGTGGAAGCAGAAAGTCAAAGAGATCTACCGCACCATCCCTGACTTCGGCGGCTTCCTGGTGAAAGCCAATTCCGAAGGACAGCCCGGTCCGTGCGACTTCAACCGTACACATGCCGAAGGTGCCAATATGCTGGCAGATGCATTGAAGCCCTATAAAGGCATCGTCATGTGGCGTGCTTTCGTCTACAGCCCAACGGATGCAGACCGCGCAAAGCAAGCTTATCTGGAATTCCAGCCTTTGGATGGACAATTCCGCGACAATGTCATCGTACAGATAAAGAACGGTCCGGTCGACTTCCAGCCTCGCGAACCGTATAGTCCTTTATTCGGTGCTATGCCCCGGACTCCGCAGATGGTTGAGTTCCAGATTACACAAGAATATCTGGGCTTCTCCAATCACCTTGCCTATCTAGCGCCGATGTGGGAAGAGTTCTTTGACTTTGTGAAGCCGTCTTCACTGAAAGCCATAGCAGGTGTCGCCAATATAGGTACGGATACAAACTGGTGCGGTCATCCTTTTGCCCAAGCCAACTGGTACGCTTTCGGACGCATGGCCTGGAATCCTTCCCTGACATCGGAAACAATCGCAGAAGAATGGCTGAAACAGACTTTCTTCGATGCAAGCAATCCCAAACATGCACCCATTGCCTATGAAATACATAACATGATGATGGAAAGCCGCGAGGCTGTGGTAGACTACATGATGCCACTCGGGCTGCATCACCTTTTTGCATGGGGACACCATTACGGTCCGGAACCTTGGTGCGATGTGCCCGGTGCACGCTCCGACTGGATGCCGTCTTACTATCATAAAGCAGACAAACAGGGGATAGGTTTCGACCGCAGTCATACGGGTAGCAATGCTACAGCCCAATATCCCGATTCACTCTGCCACCTTTACGATGACATCCGTACTTGTCCGGATGAGTATCTCTTGTGGTTCCATCATGCCCCTTGGCAACACACCATGCAAAGCGGACGTACTTTATGGGACGAGCTTTGCTATCGCTACGACCATGGTGTACAGCAGGTAAGAAGCTTTCAGAAAAAATGGGATCTAGCCGAGAACTACATCGATGCAGAACGTTTCAAAGATGTACAGTCACGCCTGAAGATACAGGCACGTGATGCCGTATGGTGGAAAGATGCCTGCCTGCTATACTTCCAGGAATTTTCGGGTATGCGTGCCCCTTACGAAGTGGAAAGACCGATACATGAATTGGATGATTTGAAGCAAGTGAAACTTCCTATCGACAACCATGAATGCCCGACACCCAAAATGCTGAATGAAAGAAGATAAGCAACAGCCCTGTTTCAAATAGAAAATACAAAAAAGAACAGCTCTAATGATACATTGAACTGTTCTTTTTTGTATTTTTGTACCTTATGGATATTATAAAGGATATGAAATATGAATAAAGTAGCATTATTATTTATAAAATGGATACGGTTATCACTCTGTCTGATTACTCTCTCTTTCTTTGTACTATCCTGCGAGAAAGATGAAATAGAACCTGTTGAAAACCAAAAAACTTTATTCATGTACCTACCTTGGTCCACCAATCTGACCAGCAATTTCTACACGAATATCTCGGATATGGAAAAGGCAATCAGCCAAAAAGGACTGAATGGTGAACGGGTAATCGTATTTATGTCTACTACTTCGGAAAAAGCAACTCTATTTGAAATAACCTGCAAGAAAGGTAAATGTGAACAGGTTACTCTAAAAGAATATAACAACCCGCCTTTCACCACCGCCGAAGGAATTACTTCCATTCTCAATGATGTAAAAAGTTTCGCCCCTGCACCCACTTACGCCATGACTATCGGATGTCACGGTATGGGATGGCTTCCAGTTCATAGTACAAAAGGACGGGCAAGGACTTCAATAAGAATGCACTGGGAAAACGAAGGCGTTCCACAAACCCGTTATTTCGGCGGTACGACAAGTCAATATCAGACAGATATCACTACCCTTGCAGAAGGTATAGCAGATGCCGGAATAAAAATGGAATATATCCTATTCGATGATTGCTACATGTCAACCATAGAAGTAGCCTATGACCTGAGAAACGTTACAGACTACCTTATTGGTTCCACCTGTGAAATCATGGCTTATGGTATGCCCTATTCTATCATTGGAAAAGATTTGATGGGCGAACCAAATTATCAAGCCATCTGTGACGGTTTCTATTCATTCTATTCCACCTATGAAGAAATGCCTTGTGGAACATTAGGCATAACTAATTGTGCAGAATTGGATCATCTGGCCACTATCATGAAAGAAATAAATAACCGGTATACATTTGACCCTTCAAAGCGGAACCAGTTACAACCTTTAGACGGTTACTATCCGGTAATCTTCTACGATTACGGTGACTACGTAGCACATCTGTGTGATGACACATCCTTATTAAAAGAGTTTAAAGAACAGTTAGAACGAACCGTACCATATAAAACGCATACCGAAAGTTATTATTCCATGAATACGGGAACTACCACGCCAATTAAAACCTTCTCTGGCATTACCGTATCCGATCCGAGCATAAATTCTTTAGCAGCAGATAAGACAGAAACAAATTGGTATAAAGCAACGCACTAAATAGATTGTATACTGGTTTGGACAATTCCACAATCACACTAATTATCAACCACTCAATAAGGTCTAATTAGTTCACCTTTTAAAAGAATATATAGAGGATATTAAGTATATTTGTAGAATCTAAAAAAATATATATGAAAGCTATATCTATACTCTATTTATTATGCATGTGTTTATACCTTCCATGCCATGGGCAAGAAGGAAAAATATTCACAGTCGATAGAGAATTATCAAGCAGCATGCTCAATAAAATCTATCAGGATCGTGACGGAATCATCTGGATTGCAACAGAAGATGGTCTGAATCGATACGATGGAGCAAAATTTACAGTTTATAGAAATGAAAAAGATAATCCTAATTCCTTATTAAGTGACTATGTACGCACACTGTTCGAAGACAGTCAAGGTCACCTTTTTATAGGTTCTCTAAACGGGCTGCAAATATACGACCGCGCAACCGATAGTTTTACAACAATCCCAATGTACCTCTCCAGTGGAGTCCCAATAGCCCCTAATGTAGGAGTTATACTTGAACAAAATAACGGAGAAATATTAATAGGAACTTCCGGTCACAGTATATTTTTAGTCGAAACACAAGAAGATAGTATAAAAGCACAACAAATAGACCAATTTATAGCCAGTAACCTGATTACATATTCATATCGGGATAGAAAAGGAAATCTATGGATAGCAACAGGCGATAATGGAATATTCCGCCTCGATAATAACAATCAATTCAAACACTATTCCGGTGAAAAAAGCATAGCCTGGAATACAGTTTCCAGCATGTGCGAAGATAAACAAGGAAATCTTTATATGGGTAGTTTAAAAAAAGGACTATTCAGATATAATGATAAAACCGATACGTTTGTACCAATTACATACACTCCTAATCCCAACTTGCCTATCAAAATCCTATACCCTGAGGAGGAGAATCAAATTCTTATTGGTACAGATGGTTCGGGAATAAAAGCCTATGACATCCAAGAACAAAAAATTAAAGAAGCCAATTTTAATATCACAACATTTGACCTTACAAAAGCAAAGATACATTCTATTTTGAAAGACAGAATGGGAAATACATGGTTAGGGTTCTTTCAGAAAGGAGTTATGATTATACCTGCCATAACCAACGAGTTCAAGTATCTAGGTTATAAATCTTCCAGACACAATGTGATTGGTTCCAACTGTGTTATGTCTGTATACAAAGACCATACAGGAACTCTTTGGGTGGGAACTGACAATGACGGAATTTATGCAGTGACTCCAGATAAAACACCCAAAGTGCACTTTGCACCTACCGACAATGCTCATTCCGTTCCTGCAACCATAATGAGCATTTTCGAAGATTCCAACCACAATATGTGGATAGGTTCTTACCTGAATGGCATGGCTCAATTAGATATAAAAACCGGACGTTGCGAGTATCTGAAGTTAGTGGACGAGACATCCAATCTGATGGAAAATGTATATTGTTTTGCAGAAGATAACAATAAAACTTTATGGATAGGTACTATGGGAGGAGGACTATATCAGATGAATATAAATACCAAGGAAATAGTCCGTTGTCCAACCACCACCAGCAATACTGATTGGACCAAAGTAAATATGCTACATAACTCATGGATAAATTGCCTGTTACATACCGCTGAAGACAAACTGTACATAGGTACTTACGATGGTTTGGGCTGCCTGGATATAAAAACAATGGATTTCGTTTCTCCCTTAAAAAACAGGAGAATATTATATGGCGATGTAATCTATGCCTTGCATGAAAGTAAGGATGGCAGTATCTGGATAGGAACATCCAAAGGATTAAAACGACTAAACCCACGAACCGTTGAAGTGCAAGAATATACAACCAAAGATGGTTTACCCAGCAATTATATCTGTGCTATCAAAGAGGATGCGAATGGTTATCTTTGGATCAGTACGAATTATGGAATCAGCCGATTCAATCCTCAAAATCAAAGTTTCATCAATTTTTATGCAAGTGACGGATTACAAAGTAACGAGTTTAGTAAAGGAGCCGCTTTTGCCGACAAACACGGTGAACTTACCTTTGGAGGTACAAATGGAATCACTTATTTTAATCCCACAGAAATAACCACACCCGATAAGAAACCAGAAATTCGAATTACAGACTTCTATATCCATGATAAAAAGGTTAAAAAAGGTATGAAATCGGGGAATAGAGATATAGTCAACACTGCAATCATGGATGCCGCCCACTTTCAACTATCTTATAAAGATAATTCTTTCAGCATCGAATTTTCAGCTATGGAGTTCTTTAGTCCGGAACGAATTACTTATACATATAGCATTAATAATTCCAATTGGATTAGCTTACAACAAGGAATTAACCGGGTTTCATTCAGTAATTTAAATCCAGGTACCTATACCTTCCAGATAAAAGCAAAAGATAATGATTCTTATTCAGACATCAAAGAGTTTAGTATCACAATCCATCCTGCATGGTATGCCTCCGGATGGGCTAAATTTATATATGGAGTACTATTGATAGTTATTATCTATGGTATAGTCATTCAGATACGTCATCGTTACCGTGCTCGTCAGGAGATATTAGAACATATCCATGCAGAACAGATCAATGAAGCCAAACTACAATTCTTTATTAATATTTCCCATGAGATACGAACTCCAATGTCTCTCATCATAAGCCCATTACAGAAGTTAATCGCCACTGACAAAGATAACGAGCGGCAGAAAAACTATCATACCATTTATCGAAATGCAGAACGTATGCTTCGCCTGGTCAATCAACTGATGGATATTCGCAAAATAGATAAGGGGCAAATGTCCCTGAAATTCCAGGAAGTTGATATCGTAGGATTTATCCGTGATTTGTACTATACTTTCGAATATCAGGCAAATGCCAGGCATATCACGTTAAGTTTCAAACCGGAAACTGAAAAATTAAAAGTATGGATTGATCCGAAAAATTTCGATAAAATTATCCTGAATATAATTTCCAACGCATTCAAGTTTACACCGGAGAACGGAGAAATCAATATATACTTACGTGTAGGTGAGGATATGAATGCTCCTCAATCTCTAAAACACTATTTTGAAATAATAGTGGAAGACAGTGGCATCGGCATTAACCCGGAAGAAATGGGACGGATTTTTGAACGTTTCTATCAAATCCGTAATAGCCATAATAATTCAAATGTAGGTACCGGTATAGGATTACATCTAAGCCGTTCGCTGGTAGAATTACACCATGGTACCATAAAGGCTGAAAACAATGAGAACAAACCAGGATCCCGGTTTATCATACGGCTCCCTCTGAACAAGAAGCATCTGAATGTAGAAGAAATTGATGATAATCCGGTTGGAAATAATGCCCCTGTACATATCACGACTGCTCTGCCTACCCCCTCGCCAACTGACGAAGAAGATGAAAAAATACGTTCCAAAACCAAGTGTCATGTTCTGATAGTAGAAGATGATGAAGAAATACGTAAATATATCTGTCGTGAATTAGCCAGCGATTTCCACATGCATGAGTGTGCCAATGGAAAAGAAGCTCTCACCCTTATCCTAAAAAAGGAACCGGATCTGATTATCAGTGATATTATGATGCCTGAAATGGATGGATTGGCACTTTGTAAAAAAATAAAGCAGAATGTAATCATTAACCATATACCAATTATCCTCTTGACTGCTAAATCAAGAGAAGAAGATAATCTGGAGGGTTTAAACATGGGAGCAGACGCGTATATAGTGAAACCATTCAGTATCGAAATTTTGAGAAAAACGGCAATCAATCTTATTAAGAGCAGGGAAATACTACGCAACAGTTTCAGTGGCAGTCAGATGCAGGAACAGAAGTTGAAGAAACTAAAAGTCCAATCACCTGACGACAGACTGCTTGATAAAGTGATGAAAGTAATTAATGACAATCTAGGTAATCCTGACTTGAATGTTGAAATGATAGCAACTGAAGTAGGTATCAGTCGTGTGCATTTGCACCGTAAGCTAAAAGAACTGACTAACCAGTCAACCCGCGACTTAATACGTAATGTTCGCCTGAAACAAGCAGCATCCCTATTGGCAAACCAATATCATAACATTACTGAAGTTGCCACCCTTACGGGATTTACTAATGTTGCATATTTCTCTACCGCTTTTAAAGAATTATACGGGGTACCACCCAGCACCTATATGGAAGAACAACAAAAGTCTTCTTCTGACAATGAAGTTGACCAACAGAACTAGACAAAACAAAAAGAAAGCCAGCTAAAATCAGCCGGCTTTCTTTATTAATTCAACTCTTTATCTGCATAGACTAATATCATTACATGCTACGCTCCAGCGAATAGTCTTCTCCCGGCTGAGTAACAATGTCATATTCGTAAGTACGGTAAAGAGCCGGTATCTGAGGATTTATCAGTTTCGAAACGACCGGTTCTTTTATAACTGCCGGTGCATAAAGAGGATTCGGACAAGCACCGTCTGCCACTTTCACTCCTTTTCCCTTTAAAGGAACATAAGAACGGATACGTAGTACCCCGCCCAAACGAGAATGTATTTTCGCTTTTTTCAGTTGAACGCCATCCCATTCCATATCCACCACAAAACCGCCACGGGATACAAGCCCTTTCACACTTCCTTTTTTCCATGCTTCGGGCAATGCGGGTAACAAGTGTACTGCACCGTCATGGCTTTGCAACAACATCTCTGCAACTCCTGCCGTATAACCGAAGTTACCATCGATCTGGAAAGGTGGATGAGCATCAAATAAATTAGGATAAGTACGTCCCTCAGGATATTCTTTCTGAACATTATCATTAGGCAAAAGATGAAGCATATTCTGTATAATCTTATAAGCATGATTACCATCCAGCATACGTGCCCAGAAATTAATCTTCCACCCAATACTCCAACCGGTAGCCATATCTCCACGCTGTATCAAAGTATTCCGTGCAGCCTGGAATAATTCCGGATTTGTAATTGGAGAAATCTGATTACTGGGATATAAACCATATAAGTGTGAAATATGCCGATGGTCATCCAACGGATTGTCAGCATCAATCAACCACTCTTGCAATTGATTATGTTTGCCAATCTGCATGGGTGGCAACTTGTCCAACATGGTCTGCAAAGAATCTTCATACTGTTTATCACCACCCAGAATACGGCTTGCCAGAAGTGTACTGTAAAGGGCATCAAAAGCAATCTGATTATCCATTGTACAACCTGCCGTAATCGTTGTTTGTGAACCCCGGTAACCGTGTTCCGGAGACATGGAAGGTACCGTAACCATCCATTTATACTTCGGATGTTCCACTAAATGACTTAAATAAAAATCGGCAGTTCCTTTCAATACCGGATAATACCTCTTTAGAAATTCCTTGTCACCGGTAAATAAATAGTGTTGCCACAGATGTTGTGCCACCCAAGCACCTCCATTAGGCCACATGCCGAAGTATGCAGCATCCACTGGTCCGCAAGCACGCCATATATCCGTATTATGATGTGCTACCCAACCTTTGGCGTCATAAAGAACTTTAGCTGTCTCACTGCCTGTAACCGCCAGGTCGGCCACCATGTCAAAGAAAGGTTCATGCGTTTCACTCAGGTTGGTTACTTCAGCAGGCCAGTAGTTCATTTCAGCATTGATATTAATCGTATATTTACTATCCCAGGGAGCATAAGGACTATGATTCCAAATACCCTGAAGATTAGCAGGCTGACTACCGGGTTGAGAAGAAGAAATCAACAAATAACGACCATATTGGAACATCAAAGCCGCCATCGCCATATCATTCCCTTCTATAAAACGCTGTACACGGACAGGTGTTTCCAAAGCAGAAACTTTAGTGCTTTCCAAAGTCAGGGCCACACGGTCATATTGTTTACGGTAAGAGGCGATATGGCTCTTCAAAGCCTGTTCGTAAGGAACACGGATGGCTTTCTGTAAATAAGCAGCCGCACGCTTTGATTCATTAGCACTAACATCATGGTAATTCACAAAATTGGTAGCTGCCGATATGTACAAAGTAGCTTCGGTAGCCCCATTCACGGCAAGTGCGCTTTCTGCCTTACTCACTTTACCATCTGTTTTTACCTGCACCTGGCATTCGGCACGCATAGCAGCAGGGATTCCTTCATGTTCAGCTCCCTGACAGGAGATAATCAGTTTGCCACCCTTTACTTGTACATTCGATTTCAGCGGACTGTTGTATGATATGGCGAAATTCAAAGCCTTTGCCTTATCCGCCTGAATGCGGACAATAATCACATCATCACTCAAAGAAGCAAACGCGGTACGGACAAACTTCACTCCGTCCACTTCATAACGGGTGGTAGCAGTAGCATTCTCCAGATTCAGGTCCCTGTAATATTCAGAAGGATTCTCATGTCCGGGGAAATTCAAAAAAAGACTCCCCATCGTCAAGTAGCGCATGCCATGCTGAGGCGTCATATAATTCTCATCAATGAGTTTCTGTGCCTCCAGGGTTTTGCCTTCAAAAATAAGACGGCGTATTTCAGGCAATACCTGCAATCCTTTGGGATTATTATTATTGTAAGGTCCGCCAGCCCAGAAAGTCTCTTCATTGAGTTGCAGTTCTTCACGGGCAGTTCCGCCAAATACCATAGCTCCCAAACGGGAATTGCCCAATGGCAGAGCTTCCAGCCAGTCTTGTGCCGGACGAGCATACCATAATTTCATATTCTGGGCAGATGTCCAATCTCCATATCCCAAAATAGAAAGCATCTTAGCGGCATAACGTGCTCCCAATATCCGGTATCCTTCGGCTGTAAAATGAAGATTATCGAATGCAGCCGGACAACCAGCGGAGGATATGACATGTGCAGTAGGAATTACCTGGGGCAAACTGTCGATGATTGTATTCATACTGGCACAGATTCCATTCTGGTCCGCATGTACCACCTCACCCGCCAGTAAAGGCACATTAGCAGCAGATAATCCCAAATCTTTCAAAAGATTATCATACACTCCCTTTACTTTTGAAGGCCAGTCTTTATCATTTGTATTCGACTCTCCCTGATGCAGCAGAATACCTTTAATTACTCCATCCTTTTGAGCAAGCTTTGCCATCTCAACCAAACGTGCATAAGGATTGCCACCGTATTCTTTTACCATATTCTTCAGCCAATCCGGAGAAGTTTCTACGTATGACTGATAATTATCCTTATCAAACAATTCTATTTTGCAACCACCTACGGCAACATTGATAATTCCTACCCGCACATTGGATGGCAGGTTAGCCACCATAGCCCGTCCAAAATAATCACCCGGAGTCAGGCCCGTATAGCAACGTGCCAAAGGAGGAACCGCCTTATACCAATTCCCTTTGGTCCTCCCCAAATTAGGACAGTCGACAGCCGCTAATACCTGAAAACGGCTGTCAACTGCCACTGTGTCCTGCTCTTCTACCTTCGCATTTCCTTCCATGTTCGATTGTCCCAAACACAGATAGATATGAAAATTCGCATCTTGTGCATAACCGGATAGTGTATACATCATTACAGCCAACCATACAATTATCTTCTTCATCATATCTTTTATTTAAAGTTTATCAGACCATTCATATATATCTGCAAAAATAAGGCATGAATCCAATCACTGATTTGCAATTTTAGACATTTGAATATCAATATTAGATAAATATTACAGATTTGTGTTCCTGCATACTCTTCACAGAGTATGCAGGAAAGATATTATAAAATGCACAAATTATATCAAACTCTCGGAAAGATGAGAGTTGATATGTCTTTTTAATTTGCTAAGGAGACATTAGCTATCACAATAGGTTTTCCACCTGTTGACCAAAAACCTGCAATATAAAGATGCGAAGGATCAATTTTTCCTCCGTTCTTATCTTTCATATTATCCAACTCCACTACAATCTTACGTGAAGATCCGAAATCATACACAGCAGGCTCACTCCAATAATTGTTTTTATCAAACAGACGGAACGAAACACTACTTTCATTATCGTTACCCAGTTCTACGGTCACAGTCTTATATCCCGACAAATCAAGTCCATTGTCATATTGCCACCCTCCGAAACCATACTGCCCCGTCACCAGTGTGCGGGTGTTCTCGTCGAATGTGCCTTTCTCCCATATAGAAGGATTGAAGACATCTGCCGTCAATGAGAAAGGAGAAATTACCGTAACCAGTAAAGTCAGTTGCTTACTGACTCCGGCAGCCGATTGATACGTAACGGTTACCGTAGCTTCACCGGGTGCCACAGCTACTAATTTGGCTGCCTGTTCTACTTTCAACACGTTTGTATCTGAGCTGTTGACAGTCGCCTCCGCAGTCACCATCCGTACCGTTCCATCAGAATAAACAGCTTTCACTTTGAGATAATTCGTACCACCCATTTGCAGACGAAGTTCCCCCTCTTGTCCCATCAACTCCAGTTTTTCCAGTTCCCCATTCACTACTATCCCTTCAGCATATTCCTTGAACCAATGGTACATTGCCCACGGGCAGGCCTCGGGATCATTGAGAAAAGTGTAATTGCCCGGTTCACCCGGCACATCTTTAAACGCTGCCAACTCATGTGACCTCGTTGTAAAGAACAACCAGGAAACATTACCTGAATTATCAGCTATATATTTGAAGTTGGCACCAAAACCTTCACCACCAGCTGTTCCTGTAATACTTTTACCCCAAGTGGCATCATATTTCTTCGGAGCCCAGTCTATTTCAGTCACCATGATAGGAGCGAAAGCCGCCACAGGACCTACTTGCGCATCCCACCCCCGCTGAAAAGCTTCATAACCTCCTCCTGTGGAAGAGCCGATTCCTTCACCGCTGTCTTCCTCTGCATCGCTACCATACCAACCGGGATAGCAGTGAACAGCAAAGCCTATGTTCTCTCCTTCGATACGGTGAATAGCATATCCGGCGTAGGATGACTGATAAGACAATCCCGGCACCCAAACAATGTTGTGACAATTAGTACGTATCTTGTCTACTATAGCCTGAAAGTAGAGTTGGAGGTTCTTGAAATGACCGTCACCGCTACTGCCGTATGTTCCGTCAGTACCTTTTATTCTGACAGGTTCATTGGCAAGCTCAAACATAACATCCGTATTATTTTTCAGTTTAGGATGTTGCGAAACAATATCCCACACTTTGAGCAAAAACTGCTGATAAGTGTCTCCTATTTCTATACCTTGATAGGGAGCATCAACGGGACAGACTCCGGGCGGACGCATCACCACATACATTCCTTTGGAAATAAAGTATTCTGCCATCGGCACAAACAACTCTTCAAGATACTTCCGAAAGCGGGTTTCGCAGAACCGTTCATGTCCTTCATATCTCACGGATTGCATAGAGGGGTCATCACTCCAATACGGGTCGAGGTGCATACGCACGAAATTGAACTTCCATCCGGCAGCCACAATTCCATCTACCATACTCTTATTATACCTGAGGCATGCCTGCACGTCATAGTTACCCCAGGCATTGTTATTGAAGAAAGGGCTGTAAGTCTGCGTAAAACCATGCAAATTGACTATCTCTCCCTTTTCATTTTTAAGGTAGCGCCCGGCTACATTCAGGACTGGCAACTTGGCTTCAGCAGGAGGCTCGGGTTCCGGGTCCGGATTCGGTTCGACAGGTTGTTCCGGTTCCTGCTTTTCCGGCTGCTCAGGAATAGTCTCGTCCGAGCAAGCCGCTAAAGACACTCCTAAGAGCAGTGTCAATAAATAAATTATTTTTCTCATATTGTTCTTCATTGTTTTAAGGACTTGAAAGTTGTAAGCTAAAGCAAGAGAGTGATAACAATCTACATTCTTTACAAATAATACAAACGAAGGATACAGTCGTATATCGAACCTAATTCAGTCGTATACTGAATAGGGTTCAGTCGTATACTGAATGCAGCATATCCTATAAGCATTGATATTCAAGATATTACGAAGCACCCTCATCCTTTTGATAAATTACAACAAATATTCCAAATTACACCATTATCTGCTGACGTTACATACTAAATGGAAAGCCCCAACAGACCTGTTTATTATAATATCACCAATAGCGAACAAAACTATAGGTATAAATATCATCTCCTGTAGTAGTTCCTTCATATAGTTTATAGCCTTTTATATCACCATGATAATCAACTAACGGGGAACCATTATAATCCATTTCGTAAGTTCCTTTCGTTTCTCCTTTCGGAATAGTGATTGATGCATTGCCGTCATACTTTCCCCCATCATTGTATGCTTCGTATGGGATTCTGCAGCTGATATTTTTTTTTACGGGATAAGTTGTGGTGGCAGTAAAGACAGGATGATTCTTATAAGATTCTCTCACAGCAATCATTATATGATTATTACCTGCCTCTTGTATAATTTTGATAGATAAGATTTTATTAGATTCTGGTTGTTGCCACACAATATCCCCACTTCTTTCTTTTGAAGAAATATTATTTTGCATATATACATACACCGCAAACATACCATTATACATAGTAGCTTTATGTGCAATACTATCTATCCAAACAGGTTTAGTTAAAACCTGAGGTATAATTGGTTCAATACTGTTATTATCACCCCTATGAAATGAAACTATGGCAGGCATTACTTTTTCCCAATTACCCTTACAATCATATTGGTAGTAAGCTGACAACGCTCCGCCATAAATTTCAAATGAATATTCATCTAAATTCGCAGCCCTTGTAGCAACCATATCTTCTGCCCTACCAGTATCAAAAGGAATTTCATCACTACAACCACACCAAATGACCAAACTCAAAATAAATAATATGTTTTTCATTGTTATTCGATTTTTATTGAAACAATAAAGGCAGCGGTTTCACATCATGCCCCGCTGCCTTTTCTCATAAGACTCTATTATTTTCCAGCCAATCCATCAGCAAAACCTGCATAGGTATGCTTACGACTGTAGTTGGAATCCCAAAGGCCTACGGGTTCACCACCACGCCAGCCCGAATCACTGGGAGCATCGGTGGCACACCATTGCGTGATACCATACTGCTGGGCAGCAGGAATAATCTCGAAGTACTTCTTCACGATGAACTTATAGTATTCCGCCATCGCTTTATGCTGAGCTTCTGTCATATTCTCCGTCTTCACACTGGTACCATTCTCATCTATATATCCCATATCAAGTTCGGAAATCTTCACGAGTTTACCACTTGCAGCTAAAATTTCAAACATCTGCACCACATGCTCTTCCTTACTCGTCTGAGTGGCAGCATTAGCATAACAACTTACATGCATCTGTGTGCCGATACCGTCAATCTTCGTCTTACCATCAGCCTCCCACGTCTCAATCCAATGCACCAAACTCTTAGCCTTCTTATTGTCATCCCAATCAGACTCCAGATTGTAGTCATTGACAAAGAGCTTCAAAGGAGCAGTACCACCATTTTCTGCATAATACTTGCGGGCGGCAGCTACCACAATACGAACGTAATCTTCGTTGCCCAAATAGTCTTGCCAGTAGAAGTTGTTCTTGGCATCATCAGCAGAAACGTTGCTGGCAGACTGCAAAGGATAGAATCCTTCACCATTATCACCACCACCGGAAATGGCCTCGTTCACTACATCCCAAGCAGTTACATAACCAGCAGTGGATTTCATCATACCCTCTATCCAGCTGTTCATAGTTCCTGTAAGGATTTCTTTCTTTTCTTCGGGAGTTTTCTCTATAATCTGGTCAGGGGTTCCACCAGAAACATAACCCTCTCCCTCCTCAGACAAAGAATGATAACCGTTACTATTCCATCCATTTACGTTACCAGCTTCAAAGTCGCTATTATCAATCAGGTTTTTATTGCTTCCTGACTCTACAAGTTTAACATTGTCCAAGAATAATGTTCCAACAAAATCCCCAAAATTCAATGTTACTTTGTCCTTATCACTATTCTCTAAAGTAAATGAAATCTTGACCTCTCCCCATGTTTGCTCAAAATCCAAGGATGGCTTATACTCTTGAGCGCCTGTAGCCTCACATTGTAAAAAGACCGCAGAAGAATAAGGTTCAGAAGCCTTGCCCATAGCAGTTAAAGTATATTCAACCCCCGCCAATAAAGGTTCACTCAACTTATACCATGCTTGAGCTCTCCAATTATCCGTTTGTTTGGTAGTGTTTGTTATCTTCAAACAATAACCACCACTGCCACCACTCGAACTTTCGGTTTCAACAGAATAAGTAAAAGCATGCCAAGAATATTTTTCCCAATTTGTAGTTTCTCCGGTCTCAAAGTCACCATTATCTATCAGATTTTCAGTATCTCCATCAGCTGTCAAAACCATGTTATCTATATCCCACCATCCGGCATAATGTCCAAAAACAAGTTTAAGGTTTTGACCATTTTCATAATCGGGAGTAAAAGAGACAGAATAATCATCCCATTCATCAGAAATACTTACTTCAGGAATTCCATATTTGTCTTCCGAGCCAGCAGTCATCACCCAAAGATTCAGGTTAAATGGACTTTCTGCTTTAGCACGAAAAGATAAATTGTATTTTTGACCTTGTCGCAAATTACTTAACAGTTTACAATATAACTGACCATCCCAATTATTTGTCGCTGTCGGATTAACAATATGCAGATATTTATTTCCCGATGAATCAGGTACTCCAGGAATAATAATCGGTTGAATCAGCGAATTCAGATACTTATTATTCTGCTGCGCATGCCAAGCCAATGTATGTCCATAAATGGTGATTCCAGCTGCTTGAGCTGCAGAAACAAACTTTTCCACAGTCCCAAAATCCATATCGCCTTTATCGTTTACACACGAAGCGTATTTCATGGCATTGCCTGCCGTCATCTCATCGAAATTGGAGATGGCCATAGTACGCACCACTTCTCCTTTCAGAAAATCACTCGCCGACAGTGCAATTCCCAACTTAAAGTCGGGACTTGCACTTCGGTCTATATATGTTTTCAATGCATCGTAAGCATTGAGATATTCATATTGGGCTATACTTTCCGGCTTCTCAGTCTTGAAGTCAACGATTTGGTCATCGGCACAAGAGGCAAGCGACAGCAATAAGCCCAAGGATAATGAGTATTTTATTGTTTTCATTGTATATATTGTTTTTAGTTTTTATGTTGCTACAAATATAAGTGGAGAAAAACATATAATAT
>ERZ1027269.335-NODE-335-length-18807-cov-10.723336_pt1 | contig 18807 bp, 9 predicted proteins | sample MGYA00519471_ERZ1027269 | MGnify/ENA primary metagenome ERZ1027269 (study PRJEB26926, sample SAMN06164687) | human gut metagenome | biome: ENVO:00009003; feature: ENVO:2100002; material: ENVO:00002003 | host: Homo sapiens | place: USA | collected 2012 ...
CGAGATGTAGAGAGGTCTCGTGGGCTCGGAGATGTGTATAAGAGACAGGCTTAAATCAAGGAAAACGAATAAGAGATTCAGTAATACATATACTGGTTATCAATTATTTACATAAATAATTAGTTCCGCAAAGACTTTGGTAGTTTCCTTTATCGGAATGGCTACACAAGAAGTGCCAGTTAAAGCAAACTTGAATATTGTATTAAAGTCTGATACAGAACAGCTTGAAGAGGTAATGGTGGTGGCTTATGGTACGGCGAAAAAATCTGCATTTACAGGTTCGGCTGCCACTATAAAAAATGAAAAAATAGCGACGAGACAAACTTCAAATGTGACAAATGCTTTGGCAGGTCAAGTAGCCGGAGTGCAAACTACGAGTAATAATGGTCAGCCGGGCAAAGATGCTGAGGTGCGTATTCGTGGTATTGGATCTATATCGGCTAGTAACAAACCTTTGTATGTGGTAGACGGAGTTCCGTATGATGGTGAAATTTCTGCTATCAGCACTTCTGATATAGAATCGATGACAGTGTTGAAAGATGCTGCTTCTAACGCTCTGTATGGTGCACGTGGTGCCAATGGTGTAATTTTGATTACTACCAAGCGTGGTAAGAGTGGGGAAGCCCGTGTTACTTTTGATGCTAAATGGGGTATAAATAAACGTGGAGTACCTAATTATGAAACAATTACGGATCCGGCTACATTCTATGAATTAAACTATTCTTCTATTTATAATGCCGATTTGAAAGGATATGCGGCAGCCGGAGATTTGGCTAAAGCTAATGCGTACGCTAATCAAGCAATGCTTTCTTCTACATATTTGGGATATCAGGTGTATTCCATTCCTCAAGGACAGCAACTGATCGGTATGGATGGCAAATTGAATCCTAATGCGACATTAGGTTATTCTGATGGTACATATTATTATACTCCGGATAATTGGTCGGATGAAATTTTTGAAAATAATCTGCGCCAAGAGTATAATTTAAGTATTAGCGGTGCGACCGAAAAAATGAATTATTATATGTCGGCCAGCTATTTGGATGATAAGGGAATTGTTCCTAACTCTGGTTTTCAACGTTATTCTGCACGTTTGAAAGCTGACTATCAAGTGAAGCCTTGGCTGAAGATGGGAGGAAATGTATCATTTACTCATTATGATAGCCGTGAACAGGATACTGAGGGTGGTACATCAAATGCAAACATCTTTTATGCATCAAATATTATGGGAGCCATTTATCCTATGTATGTTCGTGATGCACAGGGCAATATTATGGTAGATAATCGAGGTTTCCTTCGTTATGATTATGGAAAGCCAGGACAAGATTCAAATGGTAGCCGTAATACGATTCCTAATGCAAATCCGTTGGCAAGTTATATGCTGGATAAAATGAAATATTCGGGTGATGTGGTTAGTGGAAAATGGTCTGCTGATATTGATATTTGGAATGGAATCAAGGCAAAAGTGAATATAGGTGTTGATGTAAATAATGTGCGTTCTACAAATATGGTTAACCCCTTCTACGGACAGTATTCCGAAACTAGCGGAGTCGGAGGTTTGATCAGTGTAGCTAGTGAGCGTACATTTAGTGTAAATCAGCAGTATTTGTTGACATACAACAAAACATTTAATGATGTTCATAATGTGGATATTTTGGCCGGACATGAAAGTTATGACTATAAATATCAATATTTGTACGGACAACGTGAGAAATTGTACGATCCGAATGTTCCTGAATTAGGCAATGGTATTATGAACCAGAGCAATAATTCATATTCTCGTAATTATGCAACAGAAGGATGGCTGTTCCGTGCGCAATATGACTATGATGGACGGTATTTTGTTTCAGCTTCTTTCCGTCGTGATGCTTCTTCTTGTTTTCACCCGGATAATCGTTGGGGTAACTTCTGGTCTGTAGGAGCAGGATGGTTGTTAAGCAAAGAGAAATTCTTGGAAAACCAGTCTTGGATTGATATGTTGAAATTTAAAATCAGCTATGGTTTGCAAGGTAATGATAACTTGATGTTCCAAGGTGGTTTGTACCGTAACTACTATCCGTATCAAGACCAGTATACATTGGCAAACAGTAATGGTGATTTTTCAACTTCTCTATATTATAAAGGTAATAAGGAAATTACTTGGGAAACTTCACACAGCTTTAATACTGGATTTGATTTTGCTTTTTGGGGTGGTAAGTTAGGTGGTTCTGTTGAGTACTTCTCACGTAAAACAACTGATATGCTTTATTTCAAACCGGTAGCAGCTTCAATGGGTTATTCCCGCTATCCCGAGAATGTGGGTTCAATGGTAAACCGTGGGGTTGAATTGGATTTGTATTCCAATATAATTGAAAACAAGAACCTTTCCTGGAATGTAAATTTTAATCTTACACATTTCAAGAATAAAGTCTTGGAATTATCTCCTGAGCTGAATGGGCAATTGATTGACGGTGCCCGGATTTATCGTGAAGATGAGTCTATGTACCAGCTTTATTTACCTAAATATGTAGGTGTGGATTCTGAAACAGGAGAGAGCCTGTGGGCGCTGGTGACTCCGGATGAGAATGGTAATACAGTTACGAAATCTTATTCTGTCGCTTCTGAAAACAGATTCGCATCAGGTGACATTTTACCTAAAGTTTATGGTGGTTTTGGAACAAGTGTCACAGCCTATGGCTTTGATCTCTCTGTTTCGTTTGCATATCAGCTTGGTGGACGTATTCTGGACTATACTTATCAAGGATTAATGGATGTGGCAGCCACGGGTAGTGCTTTGCATAAAGATATGTTAAAAGCATGGACTCCTGAAAATAAAAATACGGATGTTCCTCGTATGAATATTAATGACCAATATACGAACAGATTAACAGATCGTTTCTTGACTAGTTCGGATTATTTAAGCTTGCAGAATATTACATTGGGTTATACTTTGCCGAAGAGTCTGACACGTAAAATGCAGATTGACGGTGTCCGTGTATTCTTTGTTGCAGATAATGTGGCTTTGCTGACAGCTCGCAAAGGGTTGGACCCACGTCAAGGTTATGTGGCTGCTGACAATGTATATTCACCTATCCGCACAATTTCCGGAGGTATATCTTTAAATTTCTAATTTAGCAACCTATTTTTAAGAATATGAAATTGTCAAATAAATATATAGCATTTGCAAGTGTCGCTTTATTAATGGCATCTTGCGATTTGGATAAATTCCCTGAAGGAGATTACATATCTGAAGAACAGAAAGAAGATATAATCAATGGCAGACCTAATTTGATAACTGCTGAAGTGAATGCTATGGCAGCCAAATTAAATACTTTTGGTACGATTTCAGATGATGCCACTACTTATCATAATGATTATGGTATTCCTGCGGTATCTATGATATTGGAATCAGGAGGGCAGGATTTGGTTGCATTGGTTAATGGATATAACTGGTTTAATACATCTCAGAATTATAGTGACAGAGTATACGATAGTTCAAGCGATGAATTGATTTGGAAAACGTTCTATAATCACTTGAAAGCTGCAAACAATGTACTGAAATTGATAGCGGCAGATACGGAAGATTCTTCTTTGAAGGTTTATCGTGGGCAAGCTTTAGCTGCTCGTGCTTATGACTATCTGAACTTGGTTCAAATCTATCAGTTTACTTATGCAGGTCATGAAAATAGTCTGGCAGTACCTATTGTTACAGAAACAATGACTGATGAAGATATGCAGAATAATCCGCGTGCAACTGTACAGCAGGTGTATGACCAAATTATGAGTGACCTGAATACGGCTGCTGATTTATTGGCCGGGTATGATAATGGCTCAAACAAAGATCAGATTGATGAGACGGTAGTTTACGGATTGCGTGCTCGTGCTAATCTGTTAATGCAAAAATGGGCGGATGCAGCTAAAGATGCAGAACGTGCCATCGCTGGCGGTACACCTCAGACTTTAGCTCAGGTGTCTACTCCTACCTTTAATTCGGCATCGGCAAGTTCATGGTTATGGGGAGTGATGATTACGCCTGATAATGATGTTGTCCAGACAGGTATTATCAACTGGCCTTCGCACTTGTGCTCTTTTACCGGGAACGGTTATACTTCAGGAGTGCCTGATGGATATAGAAAGGTGAATTCTGCATTATATGATTTAATACCCGAAACAGATATCCGTAAACAATGGTTCTTGTCTCCGGATAATAAATCTTCATTGATTGATAATGAGCAGATTGAGGGTACTTCCATCGTTGAATATTTTGGTTTGACTCCGTATGTAAATACAAAGTTCGGAGCTTATCAAAGTATATTTGGTAACACAACCAATGCGTCAGACTGGCCTTTGATGCGTGTTGAAGAAATGTATCTGATAAAAGCTGAGGCAGAAGCCATGGGTGGTAATTTGAGTGGCGGAAAGAGTACATTGGAAAATTTTGTACGAACATATCGGGACCCTTCCTTTACAAGTAAAGCTAATTCGGCACAGGATTTTCAGGATGAGGTTTGGTTGCAGCGTCGTATGGAGCTTTGGGGAGAAGGTTTCTCACTGTTCGATATCCTGCGCTTGAAAAAGCCGGTGATTCGTAAGAATACGAATTATGACCCGTCTGTACAATATAATTCAGCTGCAGAAGCACAAATCCTGATCTACCGGATTCCGCAATGTGAAATGGAAACCAATTCCGGAATCAGTGATACTGATAACAATCCGGCGGCTCCACAACCACAACTATAGGGAATAACTGTAATAAAAAAGAGGATGACGTTCAACGTTCATCCTCTTTTTTTGTTATATTTGTCGCGAACTTATTTAGATTGATAGATAAATGAAAGAATTTGTAATTTCTGAAGCACAGGTTGAAACTGCCATTTTAGTTGGTTTGATTACTCAGACACAAGATGAGCGTAAGACCAAGGAGTATTTGGATGAGTTGGAGTTCTTGGCCGAAACGGCCGGAGCAACAGTGGTGAAAAGGTTTACTCAGAAACTGCCTGCTGCCAATTCCGTGACTTATGTCGGTAAAGGAAAGCTGGAAGAAATCAAGGAATATATTCATCAGGAAGAGGAAAATGAGCGTGAAGTCGGAATGGTGATTTTTGATGATGAACTTTCTGCTAAACAGATACGTAATATAGAAGCTGAACTGAAAGTGAAGATCTTGGATCGTACTTCGCTGATTCTGGATATTTTTGCCATGCGGGCTCAAACTGCAAATGCTAAAACACAAGTGGAACTGGCCCAATATAAGTATATGCTGCCTCGTCTGCAACGTTTGTGGACTCACTTGGAGCGTCAGGGAGGTGGATCCGGTGCTGGTGGAGGTAAAGGCTCTGTGGGATTACGTGGCCCGGGTGAAACTCAGTTGGAAATGGACCGTCGTATCATTTTGAATCGTATGTCATTGTTGAAAGAACGGTTGGTTGAAATTGATAAACAGAAGTCCACTCAACGTAAAAACCGTGGGCGTATGATACGTGTAGCTTTGGTAGGGTATACCAATGTGGGAAAATCTACTTTAATGAATTTGCTTTCAAAAAGCGAGGTCTTTGCTGAAAATAAACTTTTTGCAACATTGGACACCACAGTACGCAAAGTGATTATTGAGAATCTGCCATTTCTGCTTACAGATACCGTAGGATTTATCCGTAAATTACCAACGGATTTGGTTGATTCCTTTAAATCAACCTTGGACGAAGTGCGTGAAGCTGATCTGCTGATTCATGTGGTGGATATTTCTCATCCGGATTTTGAGGAACAAATTTCTGTGGTTGATAAAACGATTGCTGATTTGGAGGCAGGTGGAAAGCCTACCATGATTGTTTTTAACAAGGTAGATGCTTATACCTATGTAGAGAAAGCAGAGGATGATTTGACTCCTAAAACCAGGGAAAATATTACATTGGAAGAACTGATGAAGACATGGATGGCAAAATTGAATGATAATTGTATCTTCATTTCTGCCAGAGAGAAAATAAATATGGATGAATTGAAGACTATTATATATAATAAGGTGCGCGAGCTACACGTACAGAAGTATCCTTATAACGATTTTCTTTATCAAACCTATGATGAAGAATAAATACATATAGAAGATGAAAACTTATCGTTCACTTACACAAGAAGAAATACAACAATTAAAAGAGAGATCATGCACTGCGGTTGATTGGGCTGAAATTGAAGTAGTAGAGAACTTTAAGACGGACTATATTTGTCATACCCGTTTTTCTGGAAGGGTCAGATTGGGAGTTTTTGAAGACGAGTTTATGTTGGCGGGTGGCATGCGTAAACATTCCGGATTGTATCATGCGACTTTGCATAATGTAACGGTGGGCGATAATTGTTGTATTGAGAATATAAAAAACTATATAGCCAACTATATAATTGGGGATTATGCATTTATAGAGAATGTAGATATTATTCTGGTAGATGGCTGGAGCAAGTTTGGAAATGGCGTTGAAGTAGCTGTATTGAATGAAACGGGTGGACGTGAAGTGCCTATTCATGATCGTCTGTCAGCGCATCAGGCCTATATTCTGGCATTGTACCGTCATCGTCCTGAATTGATTTGCCGGATGAAAGCCATTATTGACCGGTATGCTGAAGAAAATGCTTCGGATACAGGTACTATTGGCCACCATGTTACCATTGTTGATGCGGGATATATAAAGAATGTACGAATAGGTGATTATTGTAAGATAGAAGGGGCGGGACGATTGAAAAACGGTAGCTTGAACAGTAATGAGCAAGCGCCTATTCATATCGGCTATGGAGTGGTATGCGATGATTTTATTATATCAAGCGGCTCCAATGTGGAAGATGGAACTATGTTGACCCGTTGCTTTATCAGCCAGGCATGTCATTTGGGACATAACTATTCTGCATCTGATTCTTTGTTTTTCAGTAATTGTCAAGAAGAGAACGGTGAGGCATGTGCCATTTTTGCCGGACCCTTTACGGTGACTCATCATAAGTCTACTTTGCTGATTGCCGGAATGTTCTCTTTTATGAATGCGGGTTCCGGCTCTAATCAAAGCAACCATATGTATAAGTTAGGTCCGATTCATCAGGGAGCTATGGAGCGTGGGGCGAAGACTACTTCCGATTCTTATATTTTATGGCCCGCACGTGTAGGTGCATTTTCTTTGGTTATGGGGCGTCATGTGAATCATGCCGATACTTCTAATCTGCCTTTTTCTTATCTGATAGAGCAGCAAAATACCACTTATCTGGTGCCAGGGGTGAATTTGCGGAGTGTAGGTACGATTCGGGATGCTCAAAAGTGGCCTAAACGTGACAAACGTAAAGATCCGAACCGTTTGGATCAGATTAATTATAACCTGTTGAGTCCCTATACTATTCAGAAAATGATGAAAGGGCGTAGTATTCTGAAAGAATTACGTAAAGTATCCGGAGAAACTTCAGAAACTTACTCTTACCAAAGTGCGAAAATTAAGAATTCTTCTTTAAATAATGGCATTCGTTTTTATGAAACGGCTATTCATAAATTTTTGGGTAATTCATTAATCAAGCGTTTGGAAGAAGTTCGTTTTAACAGTGATGAGGAAATCCGTGCCCGGTTGATTCCTGATACAGAGATAGGGACAGGAGAATGGGTGGATATTTCCGGATTGATCGCTCCTAAAAGTGAAATAGAGAAGTTGATGGCAGATATAGAATCTGGAATCCTGACTAATGTGGATCAGATTCATGACCGTTTTGTTGAGATGCATCGTAATTATTATACATACGAGTGGACATGGGCGTACGAGAAGATGCTTGAGTTTTATAATCTGCGTTCCGATGAAATAACGGCAAAGGATGTTATTGCTATCGTGAAGAAGTGGCAGGAGGCTGTTGTCGGATTGGATAAAATGGTCTATGCCGATGCGAAAAAGGAATTTTCTTTGTCTGCTATGACGGGGTTCGGTGCAGATGGATCACGTGAAGAAATGGAGCAGGATTTTGAACAGGTGCGTGGGGTATTTGAAAGTAATCCGTTTGTGACAGCGGTATTGCAGCATATTGAAGCGAAAACAGCGTTGGGTAACGAGTTGATAGAACGGATTGCTTCTATATGATATTTTTGATGAGAGTATTCAAACTAAGATGAACATTCGGAAAAGTTACAGATGGTAGTTATATATAAAAGAGCCGTATGAACGCTGGAGTAGTTATACGGCTCTTGCTATTGGATGACATTTGAGCTTGGACACTCCCTTTTTTATTTTTTTACCACAGGTAGTATAACTCTGCTTGCAGCTCCTTGCTGATGATAAATTTTGATTTTTTGTTTCATCACAAAATCTTCTACCGTACAATGATAGGTATCAATAAACCTTTGTGGATTGCGGTCAATAATGGGGAACCAGGAACTTTGAATTTGAATCATCAGTCTGTGTCCCGGCAGGAATGTGTGTGCCACATCATACAGTGTGTAATTAACCGGAGTTATTTCTTCCGGTTTGAAAGGCAGGGGATTGTCGAATCCCTTACGGAAGCGTCCTCTGAACAATTCGCCACGAATCATCAGCTGGTACCCACTCATTGGGTAGTCACTCTTTAAATAACTGCGTGCAGTTTTGGAATATTCAAATTTTTCAGGATATACATCAATTACTTTCACCATAAAATCAGCGTCAGTACTACTGATGGCAGTCATTAATTCCACTTCTATAGGACCGGCCAATGTTAATGTATCACATAGCGGCTCCGTCATGAAAGTAATGACATCGGGACGTGAAGTGGCAAAGCGTTGGTCATCTACCATGAATTCTTTTGTCCGGTAAGTGGTAGGGTTTGCCGTATAGGGTACCGGACGTGACATATCTGAAATATATTCTGAATAAGACTCTTGTTCTGCCGGTGCTTGTGTGGATACTGATCCGTTTTTATGTATATAATAAGGTATGCCAGTAGTTTTTTGTACAGGCCATTCGTCGTATGTTTTCCATTCGTTTTCACCTGTATGGAATATATTTACTTTATGCTTGGGCTTTTCTCCCTTTCCTTCCAGGAAATATCGGAAAAAAGGATATTCTATATTGTCCATGTAATAAGCCGAAGTGCTTTTACCGAAATACAGATTACCGAAACCTTGGAACCCGCGTACTGTCCATGCTCCATGCCACCAAGGACCGAATGTCAGATATAAATCTGTATCCGGTGATTGCTCTTTGATGGCTTTATAAAGATTCCAAGCTCCGTAACAGTCTTCGGAGTCATACAGTCCACCTACCACCAATATGGCGGGCTTCAAGTTATAACAGGAGGTACGTGCGTCGCGCTCTTTCCAGAAATCATCGAAATCAGGATGGTTTTTGATATCATTCCACAATGTCTGTGTGGTATCACGTACCAGGTCGTCTACATTCTTAAAGGTACCGAGTGCCAGAAAATCTGTGTAAACATCATTCTTTACAATTTGGTTCATCACTCCTTTCCCTATGTGGCGTCCTTCCAGTCTGGGAAGGAAATTAGTGGTTTGCAGCAGGGTGAAGGCTCCGTTGTGATGACGGTCATCTCCACGGAACCAGTCAGTAACGGGAGCTTGCGGAGAAACAGCTTTCAAAGCCGGATGATTGGAGGAGGCTGTCATAGTGGCATAGAAACCATCATAACTGATTCCCCATGTTCCTACATTTCCGTTATTATATGTGTTGTGAATCAACCATTCTATGGTATCGTATGTGTCCGTAGCTTCGTCTATATTCTTTTTATCTTTCTTACCCTTTTTGTTTTTGTTGAGAGGGCGTACTTGGATAAATATCCCTTCACTCTTATGCCGTCCACGTACATCTTGGAAGACGATAATATATCGGTGCTCTATATAGTTTTTCAGATTAGTTCTGAAATGACGGTCAAATCCTTCTCCGTATGGGGAACAAGAGTAAGGGCTGCGGTGCATCAGGATAGGATGCTGCCTGCTGTTGTCTTTCGGTTCGTAGACAGCGGTGTAAAGCTTGATTCCGTCACGCATGGGAATCATGACTTCTCGTTTCGTGTAGATTTCCTTCAGTTTGAGTTCGATACTGTCCGGTTGGTTTTTTGCTTGGGTTTGTGTCCATCCTCGAGGGATGAGAAAGCATAACAGTAATGAAGTAATAAATAATAATTTGCCTAATTTTTTCATGTATAATGCGATGTTATTTTAATGAGTTGGCAAAGGTAAGGACATTCCTTGAAAGTTTTCACGCTAATTAAGGAAAAATTTCGATAATAGTTACTACCTTTGTCACACTAATAACTTTTAACTAAAATAAGTATCAATATGGCAACACCTCCGTTCCACTATCAGCACATGTTCCCGTTGGGACCTGATAAAACCGAGTATTATTTGCTGACTAAAGATTATGTGTCAGTAAGTGAGTTTGAAGGAAAACCTATCTTGAAAATTGAAAAAGAAGGTCTGACTGCTATGGCTAACGCTGCTTTCCGTGATGTTTCTTTTTTGCTTCGCCGTTCACACAATGAACAGGTTGCTAAGATTCTGAGTGATCCCGAAGCCAGTGATAACGATAAGTATGTAGCATTGACTTTCTTGCGTAATGCGGAAGTTTCAGCTAAAGGCAAATTACCTCTTTGTCAAGATACGGGTACTGCTATTATCCATGGTGAGAAAGGTCAGCAGGTATGGACCGGCTATTGTGATGAAGAAGCCCTTTCCTTGGGAGTTTATAAGACTTATACGGAAGAAAATCTTCGTTATTCTCAGAATGCTCCTTTGACTATGTACGATGAGGTGAACACCAAATGTAACCTGCCTGCACAAATTGATTTGGAAGCTACTGAAGGTATGGAATACAAGTTCCTTTGTGTGACTAAAGGTGGTGGTTCGGCGAACAAGACCTATTTATATCAGGAAACGAAAGCTGTATTGAATCCGGCTACATTGGTTCCTTTCCTTGTTGAAAAAATGAAGACTTTGGGTACGGCTGCTTGTCCTCCTTATCATATTGCATTTGTAATCGGTGGTACATCGGCAGAGAAGAACTTGCTGACTGTTAAGCTAGCTTCTACTCACTATTATGACGAGTTGCCTACTACCGGTAATGAATACGGGCGTGCTTTCCGCGATGTGGAACTGGAAAAACAAGTATTGGAAGAAGCTTATAAGATTGGCTTGGGTGCACAGTTTGGTGGTAAGTATATGGCTCACGATGTCCGCATCATCCGCTTGCCTCGTCACGGTGCTTCTTGTCCTATCGGTCTGGGCGTTTCCTGTTCTGCTGACCGTAATATAAAATGTAAGATCAATAAAGATGGTATCTGGATTGAAAAGATGGATGATAAACCGGGTGAGCTGATTCCGGCAGAACTCCGTGAAGCCGGTGAAGGCGATGTGGTTAAGATTGATTTGAACCAACCGATGGCGGATATCCTGAAAGAATTGACCAAGTATCCGGTAGCTACCCGTCTGTCATTGAACGGAACCATTATTGTAGGTCGCGATATCGCTCATGCTAAATTGAAAGAGCGTTTGGATCGTGGCGAAGATTTGCCGCAGTATATCAAAGATCATCCTATCTATTACGCCGGTCCGGCAAAAACTCCGGAAGGTATGGCTTGTGGTTCTATGGGGCCCACTACGGCAGGACGTATGGATCCGTATGTGGATTTGTTCCAGTCACATGGTGGTAGCATGATAATGTTGGCAAAAGGTAATCGTAGCCAGCAGGTAACGGATGCTTGTAAGAAGTATGGCGGTTTCTATCTGGGCTCTATTGGTGGTCCGGCTGCTATCCTTGCTCAGAATAATATCAAGAGCATTGAGTGTGTGGAATATCCGGAATTGGGTATGGAAGCTATCTGGAAAATTGAAGTGGAAGATTTCCCGGCATTCATCTTGGTGGACGATAAAGGTAATGACTTCTTCAAGCAGTTGAAGCCGCGTTGCCTTGGAAATTGTAAATAATTAAATTATTCCGTAATAATACTAATACAGCCTTCCTCCCTTTAAAGGCGAGGGGGCTGTTCTGTTTTTTATTTAATTGGTGTTATCCGTTACCTTAATAATATGATGAAAAAACTACGATTGTTGTTTGTGCTGTTATGGGTGACAAGCAACTTATTTTCTTCTCCTGTTACAGGATTATTAGAGCGCATCGACAAAGGAGCTTCCTCCAAATTTATTATTGAACGTCAGAAATCGGAAACTGATTTTTTTGAACTCGATCAGAAAGGTGATAAAGTAATTATCCGGGGTAATGACTATGTAAATATTGCTACCGGATTGAATTGGTATTTGAAATATTATGCAGGCATACATCTTTCTTGGAATGGAATGACTGCAAAACTGCCTGCTGTTTTGCCCCCTGTGACTAAAAAGGAACGGCATGAAACGGATCTGCCCTATCGTTATGATCTGAATTATTGTACTTTCTCTTACTCCATGGCTTTTTGGGACTGGGAGCGTTGGGAAAAGGAGATAGATTGGATGGCGCTTCATGGTATCAATCTTTCCCTGGCATTGACAGGGACTGAGTCGGTTTGGAGAAATGTACTTCTAAAACTAGGATATACTAAGGATGAAATTAATGAGTTTGTAGCCGGACCGGGTTTTACAGCTTGGTGGTTGATGAATAATCTGGAAGGGTGGGGAGGACCTAATCCTGAAAGTTGGTATACCCGTCAGGAAAAACTTCAGAAGAAGATTGTAAAAAGAATGCGTGAATATGGCATCGAACCTGTGTTGCCGGGATATTGTGGCATGGTTCCTCATAATGCAAAGGAGAAATTAGGATTGAATGTTGCTGATCCCGGATTTTGGTGCAGCTATCATCGTCCTGCCTTTTTACAGCCGGAGGATGAACGCTTTGAAGAAATCTCTGCTTTGTATTATAAAGAACTGACAAAACTGTATGGAAAAACTGGTTTTTACGCTATTGATCCGTTTCATGAAGGGGGAAGTACTCAAGGAGTAAATTTGGATGCAGCCGGTAAAGCCATCATGAAAGCCATGAAAAAAACAAATCCGGATGCTGTGTGGGTGGCTCAGGCATGGCAGGACAATCCTCGTACTCCGATGATAGAGCATCTGGAAGCAGGAGACCTGTTAGTCTTGGACTTGCATAGCGAATGCCGTCCGCAATGGGGGGACCCGGCGTCAGAGTGGTGTCGCAAAGGAGGATACGGGCAGCATGAGTGGGTGTACTGCATGTTGTTGAATTTTGGTGGTAACATTGGGCTTCATGGTAAAATGGATGCGCTGATTGATGGCTTTTATGACGCGAAAGCAGATGTTCATGCCGGAAGGACATTGCGTGGAGTAGGGATGACTCCGGAAGGTATTGAGAACAATCCGGTTATGTATGAGCTGGTGATGGAATTGCCATGGCGTGAACATCGGTTTACTCGTGATGAGTGGTTGAAAGGATACGTATATGCTCGTTATGGGGTAGAGGATGAGGCTTTGCAACAAGTTTGGGATTTATTAGGTAACGGTATTTATAATAGTCCCAAGGAGAAAATACAACAGGGAACGCATGAGTCGGTATTCTGCGCTCGTCCGGGGTTGGATGTATATCAGGTATCCAGTTGGTCGGAGATGAAAGAATACTATAATCCGCAGGATGTGATAGAGGCTGCCCGACTGATGGTTTCTGTGGCTGATAAATATCAGGGTAATAATAATTTTGAGTTCGATTTGGTGGATGTGCTACGGCAGGCATTGGCAGAAAAGGGGCGTTTGATGCAAAAAGTGGTAACGGCTGCGTTCCGGGCAGGAGACAAGCAAGTATTTGAGTTGGCTTCACAGCATTTTCTGCATCTTATTCTATTGCAAGACCACTTGCTGGGTACCCGGAAAGAATTCAAGGTTGGAACTTGGATTGAAGCGGCACGTTCAGCAGGACAGACCCAGGAAGAAAAAGCATTATACGAATGGAATGCACGTGTTCAGATTACTACATGGGGAAATCGTGTAGCGGCAGATCAAGGCGGACTTCGTGATTATGCTCATAAAGAATGGAATGGCATTTTGAAAGATTTCTATTTTATGAGATGGAAGGCTTATTTTGATTATTTAGCTTGTGTCCTGGATGGAAAGCAACCGGAGGAACTTGATTTTTATACCTTGGAAGAAGCATGGACTAAAGAAACAGGATTCTATTCCTCAATTCCTGAAGGAAATACTGTGGTAGTAGCTAAAAACATTTTTGAAGAAGTTTTTTAAATGTTCTTTCTACTATGGATAACTTAAGACTTTCATAGGTTATAAGGCTTGATTATGGGTTCAGAACCGATGGGTATGAAACTATGATAACTTTATTCACGGTAGGGGGTGGATTGAATTTACCCCTTACGGTGAATGAAAGTTATGGAAATAGATAGCGTGTGGAAAACGCTTACTTCTTCTTCTCGGATGTCTGTTTCCAGATACGTACCATATAGAATGCGCAATGTGTGAACGCAAAGACGAACGAAATAGCGAGCAATGTCTTGTCTTCTTCCCAGCCTACTGTCTGTTGATGCCACAATCCTGTAATAACTGAAAGTACAGACAGGGCGATTCCTGTCATATTCAATATGGTGAGTCCTTTGCGTCGTTTTACATTATGCTCTAGCTTGCTGTGTTTTACTCCGTAGCAGGCATAAGCATCCAGACCTATCAGCATCCATAATACCAATCGGATCCAAGTGTCAGCCGGAAGAAACAACATCATACAAAGGCAGGTAAGGATGCCTAAAATCGGTACCGTGGGAACAAAAGGAGTTTTAAAGGCACGATGTACGTCAGGCATACTTTTACGCACGATCAATACTGCCGCGCAAACCAATGTGAAGGCGAATAAGGTACCTATACTGGTCATTTCTCCGGCTACACGTGCCGGAACAAATGCTGCCAGCCCTCCTACAATGGCCATGAATAACAAATTACTGTGTGCCGGTGTCCGGTATTTCTCGTGAATCTTTGAAAAGAAAGGAGGCAACAGTCCGTCGCGGCTCATACTTAGAAATACACGGCTTTGTCCTAGCAAAGTTACCATAATAACCGAGCAGTAACCAAACAGGATAGCCAGTACGATGGCCCGGTTCAACCACGGATAATCCGGATGAATTACTCCTGTGGCATCTGCATGTCCCATGTGGTCAATCGCTACGGCAACAGGTGCGATACCTTGTTGTCCTGCAAAGTCAGAATAATGGGCAACTCCCGTCATTACGTAAGCAAACACCATATAAAGAATGGTGCAAATCAGCAGGGAACCTAGAATGCCGACGGGCATATCCCGCTTCGGATTTTTTGTTTCCTGAGCGGCTGTACTTACGGCATCAAAACCAAGAAAGGCGAAAAATACAATCGCTGCTCCACGCAATACACCCGAGAATCCGAACTCGCCTAAAGTACCAGTATTGGCAGGGATATAAGGAACATAATTCTCTGCATTAATGTATTTCCATCCTAATACAACGAAAATAAGAATCACTGCCACCTTCAGGAATACAATGAAGCCGTTAAAAATAGAACTTCCTTCTGTTCCACGAATCAGAAAAATACTCATCAGCACTACAATCAGTGCGGCCGGTATATTCACAATACCTCCGTCCCAGGGACAAGCAGCAAGTGCATGGGGGATATTTATCCCCACTCCTTCCAGAAAAACAACGAGATATCTGCTCCAGCTGATACTGACGGTAGTAGCGGCAACAGTATATTCCAATACTAGATCCCAGCCGATAATCCATGCTATAAGTTCGCCCATTGTAGCATATGAGTATGTATAAGCACTACCTGCTACAGGTATCATGGAAGCAAATTCAGCATAGCATAAACCGGCAAAACAACAACCGATTGCCGCTATGGCAAAAGATAAAGTAATGGCAGGACCTGTGTATCCTGCGGCCACTGTTCCGGTGATGGAAAATAATCCGGCACCGATGATAACACCTACTCCTAATGCGATCAAGCTCCATGGTCCCAAGACTCTTTTCAGGGTCTTGTTTCCAGACTCATAGGCTTCGGCTTGTAATGCAGCAAAAGGTTTCTTGATAAATAATCCCATATCTTTTTACAACGTACTTAGTGATAATTGTGTGCAAAGGTACGGATAACTGCCCTGAATTACAAGCTATAAGTAAAGGCTATAACGATTATTCAAGATATTTCGTTATTCTTCCACTTAGTTGGAGCAGGGAAATTTCACAGACTTTGGTGTTATATTCAGCAGACAAAATACGTTCTTCCGCATCAAGCAGGCTCTTTTGGGCTTCACGCATCTCGATACCGGAGAGATCTCCCAACAGATAACGTTCTTTGGCTATTTCATGGTTTTCACGGGCGGCAACCAGATTCTGGCGTTCCAAATTTAATAAACGTAAATTATTGCGATAGGCCTGCCACAGATTGCTTAAATCCGCTTTCAAGCCCAATTCCAGCTGTTCTCTTTCCAGTTGCGAGTTACGTATTTGCAGGCTGGCATTGCGCTTTTCACGGCGACGGTTACCATCCCATAGGTTAATGCCTACGGTAATTCCTCCGTTTAGTCCCCAATTGCTTCTCCGGCTGGTGGCGTTTGTTTCATATTTGTTGAATGTATAGCCATAACCGGCGTTCAATTTCACATAGGGATAATTACGGGATAGAACCTGACGGTAATCCAATTGGGCAATTGTTGTATTTTGATCAGCTTTCAGCAGGTTGGCATTCGTCTTGAGGGTGGATTCCCATAATTCATCGTAATTCAGCGCATCATTCACTGTTATAATGGAGTCATTGACACGTAGCGGTCGGTTGACTTCCTGTACGGCCATTAACTCGTTCAGGTTGATACGTGAGGTAACCACCAGTTCCTGTTGTTTCATATATTGTGCACTGTCTGCATTGAAGTCCACTTTGGCTTGTTGATAATCCAGCCGGGAAAAATTACCGATATGGTATCGTTCTTCTACAATGCGCAGGCGTTCTTTGGATAAAGACACAGCGTAAAGGAAGTTCTTCAGACGTATTTCCTGTTGTACATAATTATAGTATTCGGCAGTGAGTCCCGCTATGAAATCTTCAAGGGTGATACGCGTGTTGGTTTCTCCCTGGTGTTCCAATTCCTTAAGTTTTTTGTAGGTGGTGCTGATATTGAATCCGTCGAACAGAGTCCAGTTTACATCCAGTCCGGCCTTTAAGGTTTGGTCGTAGATGTTTCGTTCACTGGCTGTAGTGCCTGTACTTCTACTCTTGGTATCCGTATTGTCCAACGTTCCTGTATATCCGGCAGACAAATCAACAGTCGGCAGATAACCGGCATTTGCTAATGTGGCATTGTTATGGCTGATCTGTTCTTCATTACGGGTGATACGTATGGAATAATTGTTTGCAAGTCCTTCCTCCAGACATTTTTTCAGCGTATAAGGATATTGCGCATAGGTGGAAGCCACCCATGCAGTACAGATACATAAAGTTATAATGATTCGTTTCATACAGTTTCTGTTTTAACGTTTCGGTTGGTAGATATATAACTATAAATAGCCGGTACGATATACATGGTCAGGAAAGTAGATACTAACATTCCTCCCACAACAGCCGTACCCATGGCGATACGTTGGTTGGCGCCTTCTCCTGTTGCGAATGCCAGCGGGATCAAGCCTAATACGGTAGAGGCACTTGTCATGAGAATAGGGCGCAAGCGTTGCAAAGCGGCATCCCGTATGGCCTGCATCTTGTTTTCACCGGATTCTTGTTTCTGATTGGCAAATTCCACAATCAAGATACCATTCTTTGCTACCAGACCAATCAGCATAATAATACCGATCTGGCTGAATATGTTCATGGTAATGCCACCGGCATACATGAAAATCAGTGCTCCTGCAATGGCCAGAGGAACGGTAAGCATGATGATGAAAGGGTCCTTGAAACTTTCGAACTGTGCCGCCAGAATAAGATAGATAAGTATCAATGCCAGAATGAAAGCAAACATCAGGCTGGATGAACTTTCCCGATAGTCTTTGGAGTCTCCCGACAAGGCGGTACGGAAGGTTTCGTCCAAAGTCTGGGCGGCGATTTTATCCATTTCTTCCAAACCTTGTCCGATGGTCTTTCCATCTGCTAGTCCGGCAGATACGGTAGCGGAAATAAAACGGTTGTAGTGGTATAATTTAGGAGGAGCTACGGATTCTACAAATTCTACCAGATTGTCCAATTGAATCATTTCCCCTTTGTCGCTTCGTATGTAAATAGATTTGATATTGGCCGGTGTATTACGTTGTTGGCGGTTTATCTGACCCAAAATCTCATATTGTTTTCCATTCATATAAAAATAGCCCATACGTTGTCCGCTGAGACCGTATTGCAGTGTTTCGGCTATATCACGCACAGTGGCTCCCATTGTGCCTGCCTTATCACGGTTAATATTCACTCTCATTTCTGGGCTGCTGAACTTCAGGTCCACGTCCGCCATCTGGAAAGTAGGGTTATCATATACTTTGCTTAAAAAATCCGGTAATACTTTCTCCAGTTTTTCTATACTGACAGCTTGTAGTACATATTGTACGGGCATACTTCCTCTCCGTCCGCCGAAAGAAGACTGTTGTTGCACAAAGGCACGTGCTTTCGTTTTATTGCGGATGGCCTGTGAAATACGTTCGGCAACTTCCATCTGGGTATAATCACGATCTTTGATATCTTTCAATGTGATACGTATATTTCCACTGCCACTGGAAACACGTGCGGTTACAGATTCGGCATCAGGTATAATAGAATCTACCAGATTGTTGATATCTTCCGTATAATCACGGATGTATTCATAGCTGGCTCCTTCAGCTGCACGTGTATTGATACTTATTTGCGAACGGTCCTCCATAGGAGCCATTTCAGCGGGTATTTGGCCCCAAAGT
>ERZ1027269.349-NODE-349-length-18549-cov-5.169352_pt1 | contig 18549 bp, 16 predicted proteins | sample MGYA00519471_ERZ1027269 | MGnify/ENA primary metagenome ERZ1027269 (study PRJEB26926, sample SAMN06164687) | human gut metagenome | biome: ENVO:00009003; feature: ENVO:2100002; material: ENVO:00002003 | host: Homo sapiens | place: USA | collected 2012 ...
GTATAAGAGACAGTTACCTATGTCTACAAAGGTGACAAGGTGCTTAAGCAATCTTCTGAAACCAAAATTCAATTTGCCTCCATTGGTGCAACCACCAAAGAAGATGCCGCCAGGACACTTGAGCCGTTAAGCGCTAAATACAAAAACATCGCGGGTGTTGAAGAAAAATTAACCTATACCGATACCTACGCGCAGGAAAACGTGACTATTGATATGGAAAAAGTGGATTTTAAAGCCCTGCAGGGTATTTCAGGAATCAACGTTTCTGCTGAAGATGCTAAAAAAGGTATCACTATGGCGCAAATGGAACTGGTGATGAAAGCCGCTGGTTTTAAAGAAGTGAAATAATCTGTCGGCGGCCATGTTTCGCATGGCCGCCATACCCGTCTTAGCTTTTCTTCACATGCTGGCGCGCTGCCAGTCCACGCAGAAAATAACGTAAAAATTGATCGCCGCATTCGCGGAAGTTTTTATGATCCGGTGCACGCATCATCGCCGTAATTTCCGGCATCGAAACGCGGAACTGCTGTTCGGTGAGGATTGCCAGAATGTCATCGGTTTTAAGCGAAAACGCGATGCGTAATTTTTTCAGCACGATGTTGTTATTAATGCGACGTTCCGGCTCCAGTGCCGGAGCAGACTCATCCTTGCCGCGTTTTTCATAAATCAGGCCATTGAGGAATGACGACAAAACAATGTCCGGACAACGCTGAAAACCCTCTTCGTCTTCTTTACGTAGCCAGACGGCGATCTGTTCCGCGGTGGCTTCGACATTACCCAGCGCCAGAATACGCACCAGGTCATTATTATTGGCTTTCAAAATGTAGCGCACGCTGCGCAGAATATCGTTACTTAGCATGAGGCCTTCAGGTGTTGATGAGGCAAAAAGCCATTTTAGCAGTCTTTTACAGGCCAATCGCCTCTTTTAAGCTTTTCAGATAACGGCGGCTGACCGGCACGGTTAAGCCATTACGCAAAATCAACTCGGCCTGGCCGTTATCTTCCAGACGGATCTCCTGTAAATGCGCGAGGTTAACCAGATACTGACGATGGCAGCGCAGTAGTGGTGTACGACTTTCCAGGGTACGTAATGTCAGTTCGGTAAAGCCCTCTTTCCCTTCGTGACTGGTAACGTAGACACCGCTCATCCGACTGCTGACAAATGCCACATCTTTCATTTGCAGCAAATAAATCCGACTATGCCCCGTACAAGGGATAAATTTCAGCGCCTGTTGATTTTCCGGTAACAACGAAACATCCTGCTTGCTGCGCTCCTGACGCAATCGCGCCAGCGTTTTCTCCAGTCGCGCTTCATCAATTGGCTTCAGCAGATAATCAAAGGCATGTTCTTCAAAGGCTTTAATGGCGTATTCGTCAAACGCGGTGAGAAAAACAATATACGGGCGATGTTCCGGGTCGAGCATCCCCACCATTTCCAGACCACTGATGCGCGGCATCTGGATATCGAGAAACAGCACATCCGGGCGCAGTTTATGCACCGCGCCGATCCCTTCTACGGCGTTTGAACACTCTCCAACGATTTCAATATCGCTCTGCTCCTGCAAAAATACGCGCAGGTTCTCCCGTGCAAGCGGTTCATCATCGACAATTAAGACTTTAATCATGCCTCGTCCCTCCATGGTAGTCGTAACGTTATTCGGGTGTAACTATCAGGCTCACAGGCGACGCTTATCCCATAGTCATCGCCAAACCGTTCACGTAAACGCTTATCCACCAGATTCATCCCCAGCCCACTGGCATTGGTTACCGGTTGATACAAACCGGCATTGTCTTCGATCTCCAGCATCAAATGTTGCCCCTCACGTCGGGCGCTGATTGCCACTCGCCCTGTATCCAACAGTTGTGATGTCCCATGTTTAATGGCGTTTTCCACTATCGGTTGCAGGGTAAACGCGGGCAATTGCTGCTGGGATAATTCTTGCGGAATAGCAATGTTGACCTGCAACCGCGACTGGAAGCGCGCCTTTTCAATTTGCAGATAAGCGTTCACATGTTCAATTTCGTCGGCGAGAGTAACAAACTCCGAAGGCCGCTTTAAGTTTTTGCGGAAAAAAGTAGAAAGATACTGCACCAGCTGGCTGGCCTGTTCGCTGTCGCGGCGGATCACCGCTTTAATGGTGTTAAGCGCATTAAACAAAAAATGGGGATTCACCTGGGCGTGAAGCAGTTTGATCTCTGACTGGGTGAGCATCGCTTTTTGCCGCTCATATTGCCCGGCGAGGATCTGCGCCGAAAGCAGTTGCGCAATCCCCTCGCCCAGCGTGCGGTTGATTGAACTGAATAAACGGTTTTTGGCTTCATACAATTTGATGGTACCCATCACTCGCTGATTTTCACCACGCAACGGAATGACCAGCGTCGACCCCAGTTTGCATTGCGGATGCAAAGAGCAACGGTAAGGCACTTCGTTGCCATCAGCGTAGACCACTTCACCGGTTTCAATCGCTTTTAAGGTATAAGTCGAAGAAATTGGTTTGCCGGGTAAATGGTGGTCGTCACCAATTCCGGTAAAGGCCAGCAATTTCTCTCGATCGGTAATCGCGACTGCACCAATATCCAGCTCCTGATACAGCACCTGTGCCACTTTCATGCTGTTCACTTCGTTAAACCCCTGGCGCAAAATGCCTTCCGTCGAGGCCGCCACTTTCAGCGCAGTGGCAGAAAAAGCCGAAGTGTATTTTTCAAACATCGCGCGTTTATCGAGCAATATACGCATAAACAGTGCCGCGCCGACGGTATTGGTGACCATCATTGGCGCAGCAATATTACTCACCAGACGCACCGCATCTTCATAAGGTCGGGCGATCGCCAGGATGATCAACATTTGCACCATTTCAGCGACGAACGTGACGGCACCGGCGGTAATGGGGTTAAAGACTTTATCAGTGCGCCCGCGACGGATCAGGATGCTGTGTACCAGGCCGCCGAGCAATCCTTCAACGATGGTCGAGATCATGCAACTTAGCGCGGTCATGCCCCCCATCGAATATCGATGTAACCCGCCGGTCAGACCAACCAGCCCACCGACGACCGGACCGCCGAGTAAGCCGCCCATTACCGCACCTATCGCACGGGTATTGGCAATAGAATCGTCAATGTGCAACCCAAACCAGGTGCCCATGATGCAGAAGATGGAAAAGACGATGTAGCAGAGAAATTTATGCGGCAGACGAACCGTGACCTGCATTAACGGTATGAATAATGGCGTTTTACTCATTAACCACGCAATGACTAAAAAAACGCACATCTGCTGAAGCAGCAGCAACACCAGATTAAAATCGTACATACCCGCAAACCACACTTCCCTTTAAAACGCGTAACATACATTGCTTGCGTTTAACTTTCTTTGAACTCTTGCAGAAAAATGAGAATTCGTGAGTACGATCACTCAAAATCGCCTGGCAAAAATAAAATCACCCTATAGATGCACAAAAAACGGGCAAAACTACCTGGTTCGCAAAACTGCGTCTAAAGTTAAACCGGGACCTCGCGAGCAAGGGTGAGACGATGGCGCTTTACACAATTGGTGAAGTGGCGTTGCTTTGTGATATTAACCCTGTCACGTTACGCGCGTGGCAGAGGCGTTACGGATTGCTGAAACCACAACGGACAGACGGCGGTCATCGGCTGTTCAACGATGCCGATATTGACCGGATCCGCGAGATCAAACGCTGGATCGACAACGGCGTGCAGGTCAGCAAAGTAAAAATGCTGCTCAGTAATGAAAATGTTGATGTGCAGAACGGCTGGCGCGATCAGCAAGAAACATTACTGACTTACCTGCAAAGCGGCAATCTGCATAGCCTGCGAACGTGGATCAAAGAGCGCGGTCAGGATTACCCCGCCCAGACACTCACCACACATCTGTTTATTCCTCTGCGCCGACGGCTTCAGTGCCAACAAGCGACTCTCCAGGCGCTGCTGGCGATCCTCGACGGCGTACTGATCAACTACATCTCTATTTGCCTGGCTTCGGCGCGCAAAAAACAGGGTAAAGATGCACTGGTGGTTGGCTGGAATATTCAGGATACCACTCGTCTGTGGCTGGAGGGCTGGATTGCCAGTCAACAAGGATGGCGCATTGATGTCCTCGCCCACTCGCTCAATCAACTACGCCCTGAACTGTTCGAAGGCCGTACATTGCTGGTATGGTGCGGTGATAATCGAACCTCCGCCCAACAACAGCAACTCACCAGTTGGCAGGAACAAGGCCATGATATTTTCCCACTCGGCATTTAATGATTCGTTAACAAATGCGCTTTACTGTACAATCCTTTCGTTAACATAAGGAGTGCATTATGCGCATAGCTAAAATTGGGGTCATCGCCCTGTTCCTGTTTATGGCGTTAGGCGGAATTGGTGGCGTCATGCTCGCAGGTTATACCTTTATTTTGCGTGCTGGCTGAACGCCTGCACCAGCCTTTCAAACAGGCGGTCTGCGATGATCGCCGCCAGTGCCACCAGTAACGCCCCCTGGATCACATACGCGGTATTAAATCCGCTAAGCCCGATGATGATCGGCGTACCCAGCGTGCTGGCCCCTACCGTTGAGGCGATCGTCGCCGTACCAATGTTGATAATCACCGAAGTTCGCACGCCCGCCAGAATCACCGGAGCCGCCAGCGGTAGCTCGACCTTACGCAGTCGCTGACCACGACTCATTCCCATACCTTTCGCAACTTCTGTCACGCTGGCATCAATCGCTCCCAGCCCGGCAAGTGTCGCCTGCAGGACGGGCAGCACGCCGTAAAGGATCAAGGCGATAATCGCTGGTTTCAGACCAAAGCCGATCACCGGAACGGCAATCGCCAGCACTGCAACGGGCGGAAAAGTCTGTCCAACGGCGGCAATAGTTTCCACCAGTGGACGAAATCCCGCGCCCCAAGGGCGAGTGACAGCAATTCCGGCACCAGTACCAATGATCACCGCAAACAAACTCGAAATTCCCACCAGCCAGAAATGAGCCAGTGCCAGAGCTGCAAAGCTTTCCTGCTGATAAACGGGTCGTGGCAGTTGTGGGAACAAGGCAGCAAACAGCGGCTGGCTGTAAGGCAGCCAGAAAATCAGCGCCACAAACAGAGCAATCAGCCAGAACAGCTGATCGCGCAACATCTTCATACGATTACGCCTCCTCCAGCAGATCCTGAAAATGCAGCGTGCCGCAAGGCTCGCCCTGCGTGTTCACCACCGGCAGCACTTCACATCCCCGCGCGACAAACAGGGAGAGCGCATCGCGTAGCGTCATCTCTTCTGCCAGCGCCTCACCTTCTGCCCGTTCTTCGCGACGCACGTAATCCGCCACGCTACGTAACGAAAGCAGGCGGACACCCAGTTCACTATGCCCAAAAAACTGGCGGACAAAATCATTCGCCGGATGAGTCAGCATCGCCAGAGGATTGCCCTGCTGCACGACTTCACCGTGATCCATCAATACCAGATGTTCTGCCAGCCGTAGCGCCTCATCAATATCATGAGTGACCAGCACAATAGTGCGCCCCTGCAAACGGTGAATGCGCGTCATCTCTTGTTGCAACGCGCCACGCGTTACCGGGTCCAGTGCGCCGAATGGCTCATCCATCAGCAAGACTTGCGGATCGGCAGCCAGCGCGCGGGCCACTCCCACACGTTGCTGCTGACCGCCGGAAAGCTGATGCGGATAACGCTCACGCAAATCCGGCTCCAGCCCCAGCAGCGCCATTAATTCGTCGATACGATCGTCGATCCGCGCCCGTGACCATTTTTGTAATTGCGGCACGCTGGCAATGTTTTGCGCCACGCTCCAGTGGGGAAACAGGCCAATAGATTGAATGGCATAGCCCATCCGGCGGCGCAACTCCAGCACTGGCAGCGAGCGAATTTCTTCTCCGGCAAAGCGGATCACGCCACTGTCATGCTCCACCAGGCGGTTAATCATTTTCAGAGTGGTGGATTTACCGGAGCCTGATGTACCAATCAGCACCGAAAAACTCCCCTCCTGAAAATTGAGATTGAGATCGTTAACGGCTTTTTGTGTGCCGAACAGTTTGCTGACATGGCTAAATTCAATCATTACGTTTCACCTTCAGCAGTGCGATAAGCAAATCGAACAGCGCGTCGGTAAGCACCGCCAGAACAATTACCGGGATCACCCCCAGCAACACTAAATCAATGGCACTGCTTAACAGCCCCTGGAAAACCAGCGCACCAAAACCGCCTGCGCCGATTAACGCTGCAATCACCGCCATGCCAACGGTTTGCACCATCACCACCCGCAGGCTGCGCAGAAATACCGGTAACGCCAGCGGCAACTGAACATGCAGGAAACGCTGCGCCCCGCTCATCCCCATCGCTCTGGCGCTCTCCAGCACATCGCGCGGGATCTGGTTCAAGCCGACTACCACGCCGCGCACCAGCGGCAGCAAGGCATAGAGCACCAGCGCAATCAGTGCGGGTGTCATTCCGGTTCCTGCTATGCCGAGCGTTCCCAGCCACGGAAAGGCCGTAACCAGCGCGGCAAGCGGCGCAATCAGCAGGCCAAAGAGCGCTACCGAAGGCACGGTCTGAATGACATTCAGCAGAGAAAAAATCGCCCCCTGCCGCGCGGTGGAAAAGTAGCACCAGATGCCCAACGGCACACCAATCACTAACGCAGGCAGCACCGCACCAAACAGCAACGTCAGATGTTGTGCCAGCGCGTCGTCAAACACATCCTGACGGTTGGCGTATTCTTTCATTAACGAGAGATCGTTAAGCGTGCCGGAGTACAGCAACCACAGCGGAATAATGGCAATCTGCATATGCAACAACCAGCGCCACAGCGGATGCGTGGAGATTCGGCGGATGGCATCGCTACAGGCCAGCAGTGCCAGCGCCGCAGCCAGCCAGAAACCACTGCCGAGGCTGGTACGCGCCAGCGCACTGCCATTTTGCGCCAGTTGTGTCGCCGCCTTTCCAGCTCCCCACACCAGCAATACGAAGACGAATTGCGCCAGAATGAGTGCAAAAATGCTGCCTTTTTTAGCGGGAATAAAACAGGCTGTCAGCCAGGCGCAACCAACGCCCACCAGCATCCAGAGAGTTTGCGGCCACAGCTGCCAGAGATGACGCCCCTCACCCGAAACTAAACGATTAGGTGCGTAACTGATAAACGGCAGCGCCGCTGCGATTGCCGTCAGCAACAGCAGCAGCGCCAGAACAGGATTAATACGGAAATAAGTCACGGGAAATTACTTCGTCCACCCTTTTTGTTTCAGGTAGTCGGCTGCCACTTTTTTGGCATCCAGTCCTTCCACTGCAATGCTGGCATTCAGCTGCTGCAATGTTTTTTCATCGAGGCTGGCGAAGACTGGCCGTAGCCACTGTGCCATTTGCGGATACTCCTTCAACACCGATTCACGCACCACTGGTGCAGGCGCGTAGATAGGTTGCACACCTTGCGGATCGCTTAAGGTTTGCAGCCCCAGCGCCGCAACCGGGCCGTCGGTGCCGTAAGCCATTGCGGCATTAACACCAGAAGTTTGCTGGGCAGCGGCTTTGATCGTCACCGCCGTGTCACCACCGGCCAGTGACAGCAACTGATCCTGACCGAGCTTAAAGCCATAGGCTTTTTCAAACGCGGGTAAGGCATCGGCGCGTTCGATAAACTCTGCCGAGGCTGCCAGTTTAAAGGTGCCGCCCTCTTTCAGATAACGACTCAGGTCGGCAAGCGAAGTGAGTTTGTTTTTCTCTGCCACATCCTGACGCACGGCGATGGTCCAGGTGTTATTTGCAGGCGCGGGCGTCAGCCAGATTAACTTGTTTTGCTCTGCATCGAGTTTTTTGACTTTCTCATAGCCTTGCTGCGCGTTTTTCCATGCCGTATCGTTTTCATCTTTAAAGAAAAACGCGCCATTGCCAGTATATTCCGGATAGATATCCAGCTCGCCAGAAGTGATCGCCCCGCGCACTACGGGAGTCGTTCCCAGCTGCACTTTATTTACCGTAGGAACGCCGTGACTTTCCAGCACCTGCAAAATGATATTGCCGAGCAGCGCGCCTTCCGTATCGATTTTTGAACCAACCTTAACGGGGGAAGCCGCCTGTAGCGGCAGGCTCACGGCTGCCAACAAAACCAGTGAACCTGCCCAGACCTTTGAGAGTGGCATGATGCTTTCCTCATTCTTTTACTGTTGTTTTCAGCGAATTAAGAGAAAAGCATAGTTGATAATGGCGGAGTTAGCCTGAGCGGACGGATTCAGTTGCAGAATCAGATAAATACTTAAAAGGCATATTTTGCCCGGCGTTTCTTGCCGGATGCGGCGTAAACGCCTTATCCGGCCTACAAACATCGAAAATTACAGCAACTCAAACTCGCCTTTCTTAACGCGTGCGGAATCAGTGCCGATGAAGACATTGAACTTGCCAGGCTCGGCGTCATATTTCATCTGTTGATTCCAGAACTTCAGCGCCTCAATATCGATTGGGAAGCTGACGGTCTGAGTTTCGCCCGGTTTCAGGGTGATTTTCTCAAAGCCTTTAAGCTGCTTCACCGGGCGACTCATGGAAGCCGTCACATCCTGCAAGTACATCTGTACTACCGTGGCCCCTTCGCGTTTACCGGTGTTCGTCACCTGCACGCTGGCCGTCACTTTACCGTCACGCTTCATGGTCGGCGCAGAAAGTTTCACATCAGAGACGGTGAAAGTGGTGTAGCTCAGCCCATAGCCGAACGGATAAAGCGCCCCGTTAGCTTCATCAAAATAACGCGAAGTGTATTTGTTCGGCTTGTCGGCATTATACGGACGCCCGGTATTCAGATGGCTGTAGTACACCGGGATCTGCCCGACAGAACGCGGGAAGGACATCGGCAGCTTGCCGGACGGGTTATAATCGCCAAACAATACATCGGCAATTGCATTACCGCCTTCAGTCCCCGCAAACCAGGTTTCCAGAATCGCATCAGCCTGCTGATCTTCTTTCACCAGCGCCAGCGGACGCCCGTTCATCAGCACCAGCACCAGCGGTTTACCGGTGGCTTTCAGCGCCGCAATCAAGTCACGTTGGCTTTGCGGAATAGTGATATCGGTACGACTGGAAGCTTCGTGCGCCATCCCCTGAGCTTCACCGACCACAGCCACCACCACATCAGATTGTTTCGCGGTTTGCACTGCTTCATCAATTATCTCTTGCGGCGAACGCGGATCAACTTTGACCGCCTCTTCATATTGATTCAGGAAATCGATAATGCCTTTGTCACTGGTAACGTTCGCCCCTTTGGCATACAGCACTTTACCGTTTTCACCGACGGCGTTTTTAATCCCGGTTAGCACAGTAACAGATTGATCGGCGACACCTGCCGCCGACCAGCTTCCCATCACGTCACGCTTGCTGTCTGCCAGCGGGCCAACCACCGCAATGGTTGCAGATTTTTTCAGCGGCAGCGTTTCGAGACGATTTTTCAGCAACACCAGGCTTTCGCGCGCCACTTCACGCGCTTCTTTGCGGTGCAGGCGGCTTTCGGCATTGGTATCCACCGGGTCAGACTCTTTCGGCCCCAAATGGCTGTATGGGTCGTTAAACAATCCCATATCATATTTAACGTTCAGTACATGGCGGGCAGCATCGTCCAGCTCTTCCATCGTCACTTTGCCGGATTTGATCAACCCAGGCAGATACTTCGAGTAATACTCGTCGCTCATGCTCATGTTGATTCCGGACTTCAGCGCCACGCGTACCGCATCCTCTGGGTCTGCCGCCGTGCCATGTTTAATCAGCTCTTTGATTGCGCCGTGATCGGAAACGGTGATGCCTTTAAAGCCCCACTGGTCGCGCAGAACATCTTTCAGCAGCCAGGAGTCGGAGGTGGCTGGCGTGCCGTTCAGCGAGTTCAGCGCCACCATCACCGCACCGCTGCCTGCATCCAGCCCCGCTTTGTACGGCGGCATATAGTCGTTAAACAGGCGCTGCGGACTCATATCGACGGTGTTGTACTCTTTACCGCCTTCTACCGCGCCGTATGCGGCAAAGTGTTTGACGCTGGTCATCACCGAGTAGCGATCTGCCGGGCTTTTACCCTGCATCGCTTCCACCATGGTTTTGCCCATTATTGAGGTGAGATACGTATCTTCGCCAAAACCTTCGGAAGCACGTCCCCAGCGCGGATCGCGCGAGACATCGACCATCGGTGCCCAGGTCATATTCAGGCCATCATCTGCCGCTTCATAAGCAGAGACACGCCCGACTGTTTTCACCGCATCGAGGTTAAAAGACGAAGCCAGACCGAGACTAATCGGGAACACCGTGCGCTGACCGTGCAGCACATCGTAAGCAAAGAAAAGAGGAATTTTCAGGCGGCTTAATTCCATCACCTGATCCTGCATGGCGCGGATATCCTGACGGGTTACGGTGTTGAAAATCGCCCCAACCTGACCGTCTTTGATCATCTCGCGGATCGCCTCTTTCGGGTTATCCGGGCCGACGCTGATTAAGCGCAGCTGACCAATTTTCTCATCAACTGTCATTTTCTTAAGCAGTTCGGTGACGAACGCATCCCGCGCTTCGGGCGTTAATGGATGGTTGCCGAATAAATCATCCGCCAGTGCTGGCTGCAGGGCCAGACTCACCGCGATTCCTACTGAACATAGCCATTTCATATGGATTTTTCTTCCTTTGTTGCCCGACGTGGCAGCGAAAATGGTGCAAAAACCGTAGTTTGCCATAAGCATGATGGAGAGAGAAAAAGAATGCTCAGTTTATTGTCTGAATTTTCAAAATATTCACTCGCTGAATTGTCATACAAGGCGCTATTCTAGTTTGTGATATTTTTTCGCCACCACAAGGAGTGGAAAATGTCTTCCATGACAACAACTGATAATAAAGCCTTTTTGAATGAACTTGCCCGTCTGGTCGGTCATTCACACCTGCTCACCGATCCCGCAAAAACGGCCCGCTATCGCAAGGGCTTCCGTTCTGGTCAGGGCGACGCGCTGGCTGTCGTTTTCCCTGGCTCACTACTGGAATTGTGGCGGGTGCTGAAAGCCTGCGTCAGCGCTGACAAAATTATTCTGATGCAGGCTGCCAATACAGGCCTGACCGAAGGATCGACGCCAAACGGTAACGATTATGATCGCGATATCGTGATCATCAGCACCCTGCGTCTCGACAAGCTGCACGTACTCGGTAAGGGCGAACAGGTGCTGGCCTATCCGGGCACCACGCTCTATTCACTGGAAAAAGCCCTCAAACCGCTGGGACGCGAACCGCACTCAGTGATTGGATCATCGTGTATAGGCGCATCGGTCATCGGCGGTATTTGTAACAACTCCGGCGGCTCGCTGGTGCAACGTGGCCCGGCGTATACCGAAATGTCATTATTCGCGCGTATAAATGAAGATGGCAAACTGACGCTGGTGAACCATCTGGGGATTGATCTGGGCGAAACGCCGGAGCAGATCCTTAGCAAGCTGGATGACGATCGCATCAAAGATGACGATGTGCGCCACGATGGTCGTCACGCCCACGATTATGACTATGTCCACCGCGTTCGTGATATTGAAGCCAACACGCCCGCACGTTATAACGCTGATCCGGATCGGTTATTTGAATCTTCTGGTTGCGCCGGGAAGCTGGCCGTCTTTGCGGTACGTCTTGATACCTTCGAAGCGGAAAAAAATCAGCAGGTGTTTTATATCGGCACCAACCAGCCGGAAGTGCTGACCGAAATCCGCCGTCATATTCTGGCTAATTTCGAAAATCTGCCGGTTGCCGGGGAATATATGCACCGGGATATCTACGATATTGCGGAAAAATACGGCAAAGACACCTTCCTGATGATTGATAAGTTAGGCACCGACAAGATGCCGTTCTTCTTTAATCTCAAGGGACGCACCGATGCGATGCTGGAGAAAGTGAAATTCTTCCGTCCGCATTTTACCGACCGTGCAATGCAAAAATTCGGTCACCTGTTCCCCAGCCATTTACCGCCGCGCATGAAAAACTGGCGCGATAAATACGAGCATCATCTGCTGTTAAAAATGGCGGGCGATGGCGTCGGTGAAGCCAAATCGTGGCTGGTAGATTATTTCAAACAGGCCGAGGGCGATTTCTTTGTCTGTACGCCGGAGGAAGGCAGCAAAGCGTTTTTACACCGTTTCGCCGCTGCGGGCGCAGCAATTCGTTATCAGGCTGTGCATTCCGATGAAGTCGAAGACATTCTGGCGCTGGATATCGCTCTGCGGCGTAACGACACCGAATGGTATGAGCATTTACCGCCGGAGATCGACAGCCAGCTGGTGCACAAGCTCTATTATGGCCATTTTATGTGCTATGTCTTCCATCAGGATTACATCGTGAAAAAAGGCGTGGATGTGCATGTGTTGAAAGAACAGATGCTGGAACTGCTTCAGCAGCGTGGCGCGCAATACCCTGCCGAACATAACGTCGGTCATTTGTATAAAGCACCGGAGACGTTGCAGAAGTTTTATCGCGAGAACGATCCGACCAACAGTATGAATCCGGGGATCGGTAAAACCAGTAAGCGGAAAAACTGGCAGGAAGTGGAGTAATAATAACGGATGGCAGAGTATCGCCATCCGTCATTCATTTAATCGTTCTGTGCCGTCTGCCCCGCCGCCGCCATTTGGGCGGCTTTTTGTTTTTTATAGCTCAACGCTGCTGCCGGAACAGGCATCACTTTACCGGTTTCAATCCAGGTACGCAGGCGGCTGGCATCGGCAAAATGGGTATATTTGCCAAACGCGTCCATCACTACCAGCGCCACCGGTTTATTATTGATAACCGTGCGCATCACCAGACAATGGCCCGCCGCATTGGTAAAACCGGTTTTGGTTAACTGAATATTCCAGTTATCACGATACACCAGATGGTTAGTATTGCGGAACGGCAGCGTATACGTCGGGTTAGTGAAGGTTGCCATATCTTCCCGGGTAGTACTTAACTGCCCGATCAACGGATATTGTTTGCTGGCAATGAGTAGTTTGGTTAAGTCACGGGCGGTTGAAACGTTATGCACCGACAATCCGGTTGGTTCAACAAAGCGCGTGTTGTTCATTCCGAGCGATTTCGCTTTCGCGTTCATCGCCTTAATAAAGGCTTTGTAACCACCGGGATAATGGTGCGCAAGGCTTGCCGCCGCGCGGTTTTCTGAAGACATCAGCGCCAGCAACAGCATATCTTTACGGCTGATTTCGCTGTTCAGTCGTACGCGCGAATAGACCCCTTTCATCTCCGGCGTCTGGCTGATATCCACTTTTAGTTTTTCATCCAGCGGCAGTCGTGCATCCAGCACAACCATCGCGGTCATTAATTTGCTGATAGACGCAATCGGACGCACCAGATCCGGGTGGTTCGAATAGATCACTTTGTTGGTATTCAGATCAACAATCATCGCGCTACCGGAGGCAATTTCCGGTTGTGACGCGGTGGTAGCGGCTGCCGTTTTCGCAACGGCCTGCGGTGCAAAAGGCACAGCCAGCATCAGGGCCAGGCTAAATAAAGAAACTCGAAATTTCGGCATGATGAGCATTCAGATAGTGGTTCACGCGCACGGGTTGCGCACCGCCGGAGTAAGGATTTACTGAGGCTAGCGACGCCATCATAACGAGCAAAAAGTGCGATCGTCAAAGAAGAATCGTGAGGACATGCTGCATTGCTGACATTTACGCCAGCAATGCAGCGCAAAAGAACTTTCTAGAACAAACGATAACCGTAGCCCCATAGTATAACGGTAAGGGCGAGCAGCACTTCCAGCACCAGCACGCCTATCGCCAGTGTCGAACTGGAGAAGCTAAGTCCTTCCTCTTTGTTGATATTCAGGAAGCTCGGAATACCGAGATACAGCAGGTAGCCGGTGTAAAACAGCGCCACCGTGCCGACCAGCGCACACAACCAGACCAGCGGGTAAAGCGCCACCAGACCGCTTAAAAACAGCGGAGTTGCAACGTAGCCCGCGAAGACCATGCAGTGCGCAAGTGACGGACGCTGCGGATAATTACGCGCCATCCACCAGATGACCCGCCCCATCACCGCAACCCCAGCCAGCATAACGCCGTAAAACAAGACAGCCAGCGCCAGTCCGGTAAACCAGGATAACTTCAGGATAGTGCCATCGCCAAAATTCCAGCCAATCTGTGTAGTGCCAATGAAGGCGCAAATCACCGGAATCGCCGCCATCAGCAAAACGTGGTGGGTGTAATGGTGAGAAATCGTTTCGTTTTCGCGATTAATCACCTGCATTTCACGATCGGGATGGGAAAACAGTCCCCAGACATGGCTCATACCGCCCCCTTGTTGTGAGTTCATGAACCTGACAGTTCAAGTATAAGTCAGCTTGTGATTATTTTTTGTTCGCTCATGTAATTTGCACCGTCTGATGTACGTCCTTTTTCAGCGTGAATGATTCACAGGGTGTATGCTTACAGGCAAGCAAAGGGAGACAGACTGTCCTATGGATCTCAATACACTCATCTCACAATATGGTTATGCCGCGCTGGTGATCGGTAGCCTGGCGGAAGGTGAAACCGTGACTTTGCTGGGAGGCGTTGCGGCACATCAGGGGCTATTAAAGTTCCCGCTGGTGGTACTTTCTGTGGCGCTTGGCGGCATGATTGGTGACCAGGTGCTTTATCTGTGCGGGCGGCGCTTTGGCGGCAAGCTGTTACGCCGTTTCTCGAAACATCAGGATAAAATTGAGCGGGCGCAGAAACTTATCCAACGCCATCCGTATCTGTTTGTCATTGGTACGCGTTTTATGTATGGCTTTCGGGTCATTGGCCCGACGCTGATTGGTGCCAGCCAGCTGCCGCCGAAAATCTTTCTGCCGCTGAATATTCTCGGCGCATTTGCCTGGTCGCTGATTTTTACCACTATCGGTTACGCTGGTGGGCAGGTGATTGCGCCGTGGTTGCACAATCTCGACCAGCATTTGAAGCACTGGGTCTGGTTGATTCTGGTCGTGGTTCTGGTGGTAGGCGTGCGCTGGTGGCTGAAACGGCGCGGGAAGAAAAAGCCGGATCATCAGGCGTAAAACTATTGCCCTGGATAAGGTGTTCGCGCCGCATCCGACATCCGGTGCACCATGCCTGATGCGACGCTGGCGTGTCTTTTCTGGCCTAACCCAATGAAATAACCACGCACCTCACTGCGCTATTCTGGGTTGAACTGCGGATTCGCCAACATAAAGCCGCCATCCACTATCAACGACTGCCCGGTGGTGTAATTTGCGCCCTCCGAACAAAGCCATACCACCAGGCTGGCAATCTCATGCGTTGTGCCAAAACGTCGCAAGGGAATCGAAGGCTCCGCGTCGGGCTTCACGTCGCCGCCATCCATGCCGTTCATTGGCGTGGCGATCGCCCCAGGTGCGACTGCGTTCACCAAAATTTTATGCCTGACCAACTCCAGCGCCATTGCTTTGGTTAACCCGCCGAGCGCATGTTTAGCGGCTGTGTAGGCGCTGGCATCCGGCAGCGGCGTATGTTCATGTACCGATGTAATGTTGATGATGCGACCGCCCTGCCCTTGCTTCACCATCTGGCGGGCAGCAATTTGCGAGCATAAAAATGCACCATCGACATCAACGGTAAAAATCTTGCGCCACTCATCGAAAGCCATATCAAGAAACGGCGCTTTGGTCATTGCGCCCGCATTATTCACCAGCACATCAATACGCCCCAGCCGTTGAATAAGTTTCTCCAGCGCCTGCGCACCTTCTGGTAGATTGCCGAGATCCAGTTGCACGATCTCCGCACGTACGCCGTGGCTAACTACCTCACGCGCGGTATCTTTTGCCCCTTCTTCATCTGAGTGCCAGGTAATGCCAATATCAAACCCCTGCTGCGCCAGCAATAACGCGCACTCTTTGCCGATCCCCGAATCGGAGGCGGTAATTATCGCGACCTGTGCCATCGAGTTCTCCACTTAACGCTCAACAAACGTTAAGTATAGAAGGCGCATATCATCAGCGTTTGTACCCCCCGCCCAGCGCACCAGTGAGTTGAATGGAGGCATCCAGCCACTGCCCTTGCAATAACAGGCCATTGGCCCGCTCACGCAGCGCCGGGATTCTGGCTTCGCTGACCCGGGAACCAGCAATGAGGCCCGCGTTAAAGCGGGCCTGCGCAAGACCTACTACACGCAAGGCATCGCGCTCAATTTGCGCCTGATGCTGGTTTTTCTCCGCCAGTGTCTGAACCTGACTGGCTGCCCGCGCCACGTCATTCACCGCTTCAACCACCGCTTTGTTGTAGCTGGCGATAGACAAGTTGCTTTCGGCTTTTGCGATATCGAGGTTGGCGTTAAGACGACCACTATCGAAAATGGGTAGCGTCAGGCCTGCCGTAACGCCCATTTGCTGCGCGGAATGACGGAACAGATCGCTTAAGTGCAACGCATCCTGTTGCAGGAAGGCCATCAGGTTGATGTCAGGATAAAATGCCGCTTTTGCCGCATCAATAGTGCTTAACGATGACTCAACGTACCAGTGCGCCGCCTGCAAATCTGCCCGCCGCGCCAGTAAGGAGTACCCCAGTTCATCAGGAAGCTGGCTTGCCACTTTCGGCAACGCGACCGGTTTAAGCTTCAGTGACTTTGTCTGGTGATTTGTGAGTGCATTTAACCGTGCCTCAATAATTTTCATTTTACCCGCGACATCGTTGAGCTGCTGCCGGGTTTTGCTGGCATTAATATCGGTTTCCACACCTTCAACTGAAGAAGTAATCCCGTTCTGATATAGCTGGCGATCGGTGGCGATAATGGTGTTCTGCTCTTTTTCGATTTGCTGCAAGACCGTGTTTAACGCCGCCTGGGTTTGCCACTCCCAGTACAGGCGGGCTACGCTGCCAGCCAGCAATTGGCGGGTTTGCTCGCGTTCCGCCGCCCGTGCTTTAACCGTACCCAGTCGAGCAGTAACCTCCGCCCGATTCTTTCCCCAGATATCGAGATGCCAGCCCGCCGTTAAGCCAAAAGTACCGTTGGTGTACCACGGACCGGTCGTACCTGCGGCCGGATCGTTCAAAGCAAACGGCCCCATTAACCCTTCTGCCGACATTTTTTGCCGCTCCATATCCGCAGAAAAGTCGAGCTGCGGACCATCCTGAGTGGCAACTGCCTTCGCCTGGGCTTCAGCCAGCTGAATGCGCTGTTCAGCCACCTGCATATCCGGTGCGCTCTGTAGTGCGTTATTAATTAAGGAAGTGAGTTGATTATCGTGATACTCCAGCCACCATTGGCTGTCTGGCCAACCATTTTTCAGCGCCGTGGGTAATACGGTGTCAACTTGTGCAGCGGGCGTTTGCTGGCTTAACGCCTGGCGGGTTTCATGCATAGGCGCACACCCGGCCAGCATCAGTAACAGCGAAAAACAGGCGATGGCGGGATAAAAGGAATCACGATTCATGGGGGAATAATCAGGTAAGAAAAGGTGCGCGGAGATTACCGTGTGTTGCGATATATTTTTTAGTTTCGCGTGGCAATACATCAGTAGCAATAAAACGACATATCCAGAAAAATATACACTAAGTGAATGATATCTTCCGATTTATCTTAATCGTTTATGGATAACGGCAAAGGGCTTCGTTTTTTCCTATACTTATTCAGCACTCACAAATAAAGGAACGCCAATGAAAATTATACTCTGGGCTGTATTGATTATTTTCCTGATTGGGCTACTGGTGGTGACTGGCGTATTTAAGATGATATTTTAAAAATCAGATATGGCATATAAGTTGTCAGGTCAGGAACTAGATATTTTGTGTACTTGATTTGCAAACAGCTCCGGTGTTGGTGGCGTCAAAATCGCTGAAGCGTTCCCCGAAGGCCGGGGCAGCCCACATGGATGTGGGCTGAGGGCGCGTCTTACAAGGACGTTACCTCGCGCCCGACCCGGTAGCCGAAGGGGATAAGCTGAAGGTACCGCGCAGCGGCGATTTTGTTCGCCAGAGCCCGGGGGTGCAGGGGGAGGAGGCGATTGTCCTCCCCCTGCGCGCTCCTTGCGCCAGTGGCAATATGTGGCTTAGCTCATGAAAGGAGCGCAACAAGATGATGAAGCTGAATAAGCGATTCATTGTCTCAGATAAGCTGCGATTCCACTATTATCGCAGCTTATCGATATCAATGGCCTGAATAGCCCTTGCAATATCAGGGGAATTATTCAACACCCGAACATGCTGAAATAATTCCGTTGCTTCATCGTATTCTTTACGCAAATAACTCAACCACTGTTTAATCCGCGCAACGTGATATAACCCGGTATCGCCCTGCTTTTCCAGACGGGTATATTTTTGCAGCAAAGCAACCACCTCCGGCCACGGAATTCGCGGTTCGTTATATTTCACCACACGGCTCAGGTTGGGAATATTGAGCGCCCCGCGACCAATCATCACTGCGTCGCAGCCGCTGATCGCCATGCATTGTTGCGCACTCTGCCAGTCCCAGATTTCACCGTTGGCAATCACCGGAATATTAAGCCGCTGGCGAATCTCGCCAATCGCCTGCCAGTCAATATGTTCCGCGCGGTAACCCTGCTCTTTTGTCCGCCCATGTACTACCAGCTCC
>ERZ1027269.352-NODE-352-length-18522-cov-5.384415_pt1 | contig 18522 bp, 20 predicted proteins | sample MGYA00519471_ERZ1027269 | MGnify/ENA primary metagenome ERZ1027269 (study PRJEB26926, sample SAMN06164687) | human gut metagenome | biome: ENVO:00009003; feature: ENVO:2100002; material: ENVO:00002003 | host: Homo sapiens | place: USA | collected 2012 ...
ATACGTAAATATACAAGTTTATAGTTAAGATATGTCCTACAAGTATCTCTTGAGGCTTTTAGAAGGAATAAAGGCAAAATTCTATATGAAACAATTTTGTAATAATTACTACATTAAAGGCTTTTATTCTTACTTCAATTATAAGAGATGGAGGAACTGCCACCGCCTACGGTCATCATCTTCACGGCATTCTCACCGATAACGGCAATCTTTTTCGCTTTATTCAGGTCGATGGGCAATACGCCACCGTTGTTTTGCAACAGCACAATGCCCTCTTCACCAATGCGGCGTGCCGCCTCATAATGTTCGGGAGAAAGTATGGAACCTAAAGGACGGTTCGCATCCATCGTAGTGCGGAATGCCAGACGCAGGATGCGGCGCACCTTGTCGTCCAGTTCTTTCGTTCCTACCTTACCGGACTTAATACGTTCGAGATAAGGCATAGCCAGATAATAATTATCGTAAGCATTGCTATGCCCGTTGGAAAGGCCATCCGTCCAGCTGCCGAACTCCATATCGAGGCCGTTCGTAATGGATTGGTCGGTATCGTGCGTGCCGCCCCAGTCGGATACGACTACACCGTCGAAGCCCCATTCGCCTTTCAGAATATCGTTCAGCAGATATTGGTTGTGGCAGGCATGCTGGCCTTTATACAGATTGTAAGCACCCATAATAGACCACGTCTTGCCTTCCTGAACGGCTGCCTTGAAAGCAGGCAGATAGATTTCATAAAGGGCACGGTCGTCTATGATGACGTTAGTGGTGTGACGGTTGATTTCCTGATTGTTCAGCGCATAGTGCTTCACACAGGCAGCTACGCCATTCTGCTGCACGCCTTGCACGTAGGGAACTACCATGCGGGAAGCCAGATGCGGTGTACGGTAGATGTTGACTCCGGGGCCTAAAAGGACGGTCTTGTTGCGATAACGCGCTTCCTCACCGATGCTTTTTCCATAAAGCATGGACATATCGGGATTCCAGGTAGCGGCCAGACAGGTCAAAGCCGGAAAAGCCACACAGGAGTCGTTGGTCCATCCTGCCTGATCCCATTCATCCCAAAGAACTTCGGGGCGGATACCGTGAGGTCCGTCCGTCATCCAGAATTCAGGAATACCCAAGCGGGGCACGCCCGGACTGCTGAATTTACTTTGCGCATGCAGCATAGCCACCTTTTCTTCGATAGTCAGCCTTTTCAACGCATCTTCTACTCTTTCTTCAATAGGTTTGTCCGCATCCAGATCACAGGTTTCTGCTGCGCAAAGAGCGGAAGAGCAACAGCGAATGCGAAACCGAATAATACTTTCTTCATATTGATATTTATTAATAAGTACTCAATCAAAATTAATCCGTAATATAAATGATAATTTAGCGGTGTGATTTACGGGGGTATCTCCACTCCCCTCCTCCAGTCGGAGGAGGAGAATGGAGATAGTATCACTGTTTCATACCTAACGATTGTATATATCCTTCCTGCACCACGCAGTTCTTCAGTTTACATGCCTCGATAAAGTCCATCATTGCCTTGGGTGCCATCACCTGGTTGGGACGTGCATCGCGGATTTCCTTGTAGGAAGGTACGGGGAGCCTCGGAGAAATAAACGATATTCGCCCAATTCTTCTCACGCATCGTCTGGCAGAAAGCGGCCTGCCATTCATCCGTGTTATGACCTATTTCGCCCATATACATCGGCAGATTCACTTTGTCACGGAAATCAATAATACTCTGGATAGCTTCTTTTGTAGGATCGCCCCCATAGCGGGTGACAGGTATACATGATCTTATCATCAAACTTAGAGTCCTTGAACGGCTTGAAGTTACCATTCAGTTCTTCCATATTAGGGAAGTACGGAGCAATGGGTTCATTGAATAGCTCATAACCGAGGATAATCGGCTCATTCTTATACCGGTCTGCAATCTTGCGCCAAATGTCGCAATACAATTGCTGACTCGTTTCGCTTTCAAACAGCCAGGGATATCCGTAACTATCGTCGATATTATCGCCAGTCTGTCCGCCCGGAGCATCGTACATATCGAGAATCAGATAAAGGTCAGCTTCACGGCACCATTCCACTACACTGTCTACACGGGCAAAGCCGTCCTGAGCGATGGTCAGGCCCCACCAGCTGGCTGAACATTCCATTGATGAAACGGGGCGAGTTGGTCTTGCTGAACTTAAACATATACCCTTCCGGGTTCAGCCAGTTGCCCAGGTTGGTACCCATGATAAAGAGTTTCGTACCATCAGGCTTTATCAGGTCTTGCCCCTGAATTGTTATAAACGCAGCAGAATCCTGTATTTTTTCTGCCTTTTCACCGCAACTCCCCAACATCAGAGAAGCTACTAAAAGGGATGTACCCACTAAAATCGATTTCAACATGGTATTTTAATACTATAAGATTATTTTTTCCAACGATAAGAAGCAACGGTTCCATCGGTATTTTCAAATGCAGAATACATTAACCCTTTTACGTCAGCACCTTTACAACCACCTTCACGCATATCCTCCATCAAACGCCTTTCCTGATTGCGTTCGTCATTCCACATGCCGATAGAAGTTTCCGTAAAGACAAGTTCTTTATCAGGACGTTTCTGCTGAATGTTATTCAATTCCTCACATCTGCCGCCATAGTTGTGGTAAGCAGTGGCAACCAACAAACAGCATCCTAATAAAGAAGGCAATTTCAAATTCATGGTATGTTTTTCAAGAGTTAATTAATCTCCCCCAAAGGTAGGCAAGATAAAGGCATTACGTACCTCCACATTATGAATATGTGGATAAGATGAAATATACAGTGACGATAACTCTCTAAAGAACAAGCAGATAAAAATCAATAGAGAAAGTGAAAAAGTGGATAGGGAATAAGGTCATGACGTATACTTAACGTATCTTCATAACGCATGTTTCAAAGTCATCGCGCGAAATACAGGCTTTATTTTTCACTTTAGCACGATAATTATAAATTGTATTGACGGAATAACGGAGGAACTCAGCAATCTGCGAACTATCATCAATACCCAATCGAATTAAGGCAAAAATACGTAATTCTGTATTCAGAAGTTCGCCTTTGCGAAGTATGATCCGTTCCTCCGGTTGGAGCAGTTTATTGAATTTTCCTACAAAATCAGGGAAAAGGTGTAGGAAAGCCGTATCAAAGTTCTCATATAATTCTTTCAAATCCGTGTCGAGCACATCTCGTGAACGTACCATTTTCAGAAGCTCTTCCACCTGCCCGCCGGTAAGCTTCTTGTTCACCATGCGCCGGTAAGCATCCAGTCGGTCGATGTAAGTAGAACAGAGTTTCAGGAAGCGCCCGATATATTCTTCTTTGATATGATTAGACATTTGCAACTGTTCATTCGCCCGCTCCAAATGAGCCCGGACAACAGAAAGATGCTTCATCTGCCTGTAAATCCAGACAAGAGCCACTACCAACAGCAGAGATAAAAACGAAGACGTTCATTCTGTTTCTCCTGCATAGCCTGATAAGTAAGATCTATAAGCGACAGAATGCCGGCTGTCTGCAAACTGCGGCTACGGGCATTGTAATGATTGGTTTCATTCCACGAAAAACGGATATAGCGATAAGCACGTTCAATGTCTCCTTCCTCATAGAGCAATTGTGCCAAAGTCCACAGGGAGGCATGGTCTGTAATCGCAAGGCGGATATCTGTCAAAGCGGACAAAGCCAAATAATATTTTACTTTCTCCCGGTCACCCAAACGATGATACAATAAAGAACGGTGATACGTTACCAATGCATACTCCGGAGTATCGGGACGCACACTTGCCAGACGGTTGTCGTTTATCTTCAAAGCTTCCTCCAACCTACCGGCAGCAGCTGCCTGCATCTCTCTGCGTTCTGGATAAAGGGCGGAAGCAGGGGAAAGTACCTGCATTAGTGAATCTTCATAACTGGCAGACAAATCATAATAGCGACGACGTCGGAGAGTATCTTGCGTATACATCCCCAATTCACCGTACAGATGACGGTAATCTTCATAATAATCGGGCAATAAACGAGAAGAAAGTATAGAAAGGTTTATCTGTTCCAAATCCTCAGAGGCTTCCTTATACATACCTGCCGAAGACATCAGGTGCGCCCGTCGGATGCGGGTTTCATCCGCCGCTTCCTGTTCACCGTGACGCTGTACCCAGCGCAAGTTGCGACCCAGATAAAGAAAGGCTGAATCGCATATATATGCCTTGTATTCCTGAAACATCTCTCCATTCAGACGGAAATACTCCGGTGCCTCCATGTCTGTCTCCGACAATTACTGCCTTAAAGCTTCAATACGAGCTTCCCTCACTGCCACATATTCCTGATGTGCACCGATAGCCTCATCCAAGGCAGCAGGCCATCCATCCATTGCAGGGACATCAACCGGAGCAGACATTCCATGAATGCCCACTAAAGCCAATCCGAGAAATATCAGCAGTTTTACCTTCATGGGGACAAATATAAAAAATTAGTTTCCTATATTTGCAGCATTAACCCCCAAATGTATTCTATAATGAAAAACTTAGCACCTCAACGAGTGGCCGCGGTTGATGTATTCCGCGCACTCACCATGTTTCTCATGCTCTTTGTGAATGACATCCCCGGTCTGAAGAACATCCCCCATTGGCTCGAACATGCCGACATCAACGAAGACATGCTGGGATTCTCCGACACCATTTTTCCAGCATTCCTGTTTTGCATGGGCATGTCTGTCTCTTTTGCCATCCAGAACCGTTACAGGAAAGGAGATACTACGCTTCAAGTCATTGCCCATATCTTCTGGCGTACAGTAGCACTCATCACTATGGGGCTATTTTCACTCAATTCGGGTGGCATAGCAGGTGGCATTTCCCACCAGTGGTTCTGTATCCTGATGGTTATCGGTTTTTTCCTGGTCTGGGCCGTTTATCCGAAGACCGAAGGGTCAAAAAAGTACCTATTCATCGCAATGAAGGTGCTTGGCGTTGCCTTGTTGGCATTCCTCGTTCTATATAAAGATTTAAACGGAAAACCTTTCCATCAAGGTTGGTGGGGCATTCTGGGACTTATCGGTTGGACGTATGTCGTGTGTGCCGGTATCTACCTGTTCACCCGCGAAAGTTTGCGTAAAAATGTCATAGCATGGCTGGTCGTCATACTCCTTGCAGTGATCAGTCACTCCAATCTGATTCCCCAGGAATATGGTTTACGCATCATCCTTCTGCCTTTCATCCCCAGTGACTGGACACTGCATGCATTCGGTATGTCGGGGGTACTCACTTCCCTGTTGATGCAGAAATATGCCGACCGGGAACATCCGCGTAAATTCATTGTTACCCTTTGTGCATTAGGTGTCATCATGCTCATCGCTGCACTTTGCTCGCACCCCCACTGGATTATCTCAAAGATACAGGCTACTCCGAGCTGGCTGTTCTATTGCCTTGCTGCATTCTTCCCATTGTTCGGCCTGTTCTATTGGCTGACGGATGTAAAAGGTAAAACACCCTGGTTCGATATTATCAAACCTGCCGGGACTGCCACGCTTACGTGTTATATCATTCCATATATATGGTACGCCGCACAGCAATTGTTGGGCTGGCACTACCCCGAGCTCCTGAATGCAGGTGCTCCGGGCTTATTAAGATCACTCATATTCTCCCTCATCATCGTCCAACTGACCGGACTGCTGGTGAAGGCCAAAATAAAACTGAAGGTATAAATATGTATCTAAAAAGACGAAAAGATGATGTTAAAGCTTCAAACTCCTAACCATGAAGACAAGGTGCTGCTCCACTCTTGTTGCGCACCTTGTTCTTCTGCCATTATCGAATGCCTGCTTACTAACGGCATCCGCCCCACCGTGTTTTATTACAACCCCAATATCTACCCTCAGGCCGAATATGAAATCCGGAAAGCCGAGGCCATCCGTTATGTTCAGGGGTTAGGACTTGACTTTATGGACGGCGACTACGATTACTCATTCTGGCGCACCTCCATACAAGGAATGGAGGATGAGCCCGAACGAGGTGGCCGTTGCCTGAAATGTTTCAACCTTCGTCTGGCTGAAACTGCCCGTTATGCCTCCGAACACGGTTTTACCCTGTTCACCACTACCCTCGCCTCTTCCCGCTGGAAAAGCCTCGACCAAATAAACGAAGCGGGACGTAGAGCCGCTGCCCTTTACCCCGGAACCACTTTCTGGGAACAAAACTGGCGAAAAGGAGGATTACAAGACCGACGAAACCAGCTTCTCAAAGAGCATGACTTCTATAATCAGCAATATTGCGGTTGCGAATTCAGTATGCGAAGACTTGTAACCACTCAAACAGATTGAAGGATAAAAGTTGACTTTTTAATTCTTCCTCTTTATCTTACTCAAGGCATACTTGCAACCTCCTTGCGACCTATCTGCAACCCACTTGCTCCGTACAATCTCCACTCAGAGGTACCTCTATGTGGAGATTGTATGGATTTGATACGGAGCAAGTATGCCTCAGGTAAGGAGCAGATATTTAAAGAGAAGACATAAATGCTTACCTTTACGTCAGAAACAGAATAACTTATTTGCAACCGAGCATTGAGTTATGGTTACAGACGTTACCTGATGCTAATCAATAAAGGATACTCAGCGATAGATCAGCGTCGACAGATAATCTTCTGCAAACATTTCATTCGCCACTTCCAATAGGATCTCCGGAGTAAGTTGTTCAATACGTTGATAAACCGCTTCAGAGGTTTCATATTTATGATAATGCAGGAAGGTCTTTGCCATACCGAGGGCATTGTTCTCATTATTATCCGACGCTACACCTATCTGTCCGATGAGTTGCTTCTTGGCAGCAGCCAGTTGCTGGGAAGTCATCTTGGTATCACGCAAGCTTTTAAGTTCCTTCATTACCAATCGCATACATGTATCCACATCTTCAGGATCGCATCCGAAATAAGTGCAGAAGACACCTGTATCCGTATAAGAAGTCAGATTGGACTCCACATTATAAACTAATCCCCGGCGTTCACGCAGAGAAACGTTCAGACGACTATTCATACCCGGGCCCCCAAGAATATTGTTCAGCAGATAAAGGGCTGTACGTTTATCATCATAGGCATTGTATCCACGACTGCCAATCATGACATGAGCCTGATGCGTATCTTTATGTATAGTGAGTTTCTCAGGCGTATAAAGAGGAGGAGGCATACGACGGTTATCCACCGATACCGCAGGGACATCTATAAGGAGTTTCTCTGCCCAACGGATGACTTGCTTGAAATCCAAATCGCCCCAAACAAAGAAAACCATATTGCCCGGATGGTAAAAGCGGGAAGTGAAAGCAGCAGCATCTTCACTCCGGAACGTTTTCAGTAATTCAGGATTACCCAAAATATTACGTCCCAGCGGATGTCCGCGGAAGATCAAATCCTCGAAGTCATCGAAAATAAGTTCGGAAGGCGTGTCCTCGTAAGACTGGATTTCATCAATGATTACCTCCGTTTCCTTTTCAATCTCACGTTGCGGAAAGGTGGAATGAAATACAATATCCGCCAGCAGTTCAAAGGCCCGGCCGAAGTGCTCAGTAAGGAAAGCAGAATAGATAACCGTCTCTTCTTTATTGGTGTAAGCATTCAGGTCACCACCTACATTCTCCATACGATTGAGAATATGCCAGGCTTTCCGCTTCTGTGTACCTTTAAAAATAAGATGTTCCACAAAGTGCGCCATGCCTTGTTCATTCTCAAGCTCATCACGGGTTCCGGCATCAACAGCAAAACCACAATAAGCTACATTGGAATAGGCCGGTTGATGGATAATACGCAAACCGTTGGCAAGTGTATATTCGTTATGTCCCGGTAAAGGGAAAAGTGCTAACTTCTTCATTCTTACGTTCAAAACTGATTGAGGGCGCAAAGATAACTCAATTTGATGAGCTCCCCCTATCTTCACAAAGCAAAAATACAATAAAACTTATTGCCATTTATGGAAAATTGCAGATATTTGTAGGCTATAACCTAACTACTAACAAAAATAGTATAATGATTGAATCCATTCAAGAGCTTTTGCAGAAAGAAGCACAAGCTGTTCTAAACATCCCCGTGACAGACGCTTACGAGCGTGCAGTAGAACTTATCGTGGAACAAATTCACCGGCGGAAAGGGAAACTGGTAACTTCGGGTATGGGAAAAGCAGGACAGATTGCCATGAACATTGCAACTACGTTCTGTTCTACCGGAATCCCTTCCGTATTTCTGCATCCCAGCGAAGCTCAACACGGTGACTTAGGTATCTTGCAGGAAAACGATTTACTGCTATTGATCTCTAACTCCGGCAAAACACGCGAAATCGTGGAACTCACACAATTAGCTCATAATTTGAACCCGGAGCTTAAATTTATTGTTATTACCGGAAATCCGGATAGTCCGTTGGCTCATGAGTCTGATGTATGTCTCAGCACAGGAAAGCCCAAGGAAGTCTGTGCTCTGGGAATGACGCCTACTACCTCGACTACTGTAATGACCGTCATCGGTGACATTCTTGTAGTACAGGTAATGCAACAGACCGGCTTTACAATTGGAGACTACTCCAAACGTCATCACGGTGGGTATTTGGGTGAAAAATCAAGAAAATTATGCGAAAAGTAATCGGTATAGGAGAAACTATCCTTGACATCATTTTCCGCAACGGGCAGCCGACAGCAGCTGTACCGGGTGGCTCAGTATTTAACGGCATCGTGTCATTGGCACGGACAGGCGTACCTGTGAGCTTCATCAGCGAAACGGGAAACGACCAGATGGGTAACACAATTCTGCAATTCATGCAGGATAGCGGCATGTCTACCGAATATGTCAATGTGTTCCCCGATGGCAAATCTCCCGTATCACTGGCTTACCTGAACGAACATGGTGATGCGGAATATATTTTCTATAAGGATTATCCCAAGCAACGGCTGGATGTAGTCTTCCCAAAACTGGAAGAAGACGACATCGTAGTTTTCGGTTCATACTTTGCCCTGAACCCGGTGTTGCGCGATAAAGTTCAGGATCTGTTGGAGCAGGCACGTGAGAAGAAAGCAATTGTCTACTACGATCCTAACTTCCGCTCCTCGCATAAAGATGAAGCCATTAAACTGACATCAACCATCATCGAGAATCTGGAATATGCCGACATTGTACGCGGTTCTATAGAAGATTTCTTCTATATGTATAATCAAAAGGAAGTGGATAAGGTCTACAAAGATAAGATTCGTTTTTATTGCTCTAACTTTCTTTGCACTGCCGGAGCGAAAGAGATTTCACTGCGTACGAAAAGCATTACCAAAGAGTATGCTATTCCGCCATTGGAGGCAGTCAGTACTATTGGAGCGGGTGATAATTTCAATGCCGGAATCATCTATGGCCTGCTGAAGTACAATGTACGCCACTGCGATCTGGGACAAATAGATGAAGCCACCTGGGACAAGATTATCCGTTGCGGCATCGAGTTCTCGGCAGATGTATGCCGGAGTTTTAACAATTCCATATCACCGGAGTTTGCCCGCCAGTTGCCTCCCATTAACTAAATCCCCGTTAAAGGAGAAAAAACTCTGTGAAACTCTGCGCCTTGAAGTAACAAAAGTCAGCAGAATACATATCTTTGCAGTATACGCTCAGACAAAAAACTATGTATAAAAATCTGTTGAACTTGCTAACATGTGTATTACTGCTACCGGCTTGTAGCGGCACAGCTCCCCATATCTCCGTCGTTTGCGAAGAAAACAACGTTGGAAATAGTATCGTCAAATGGGAAATGGCCCCTCTTATTAAAGGAAACGTAAAGGTATATGCCTCTACCGACCCGAACTATATTCCCGAAGATTCTCCGGTGGCCATGGCAAATATTGCCGACCAACGAATGACAATTGTTACCACGGACCCTACCAGACGGTATTACTATACCCTTGTATTTAATGATAAATACCGTGTGAAGATTGCTACCCGTAATGTCAATATCCCTGGTATACAGAACTTCCGCGATATGGGAGGATATCCATCATATCCTACCCAGAAACAATTGCGCTGGGGTATGCTTTACCGCTCAGCCCAGATAGACAGTCTGGAATGCTACTCGCGCAGAGAACTAAAGAATATAGGCATCAAGACTATTGTAGACCTGCGCTCCGAATCAGAGTTAAAAGGACATACCCCATTACAAGAAGGATTCAATGTCGTACATATTCCCATAAAAACGGGGGATATGGAAGATATTCTGAGAGGTATCCAGGAACAAAAAATAAAAAGTGATACTGTATACCGTATGGTGGAACGAATGAATCGCGAGTTAGTGATGAACTACCACCATGAATACCGGCAGATATTCGATATCCTGTTGGACAGTGCTAACTATCCTGTCGTCATTCATTGTTCCTCCGGTAAGGGACGCACCGGCATTGCTTCGGCACTGATACTCGCTTCTCTTGGTGTGAACAGCGATATTATCATGGAAGATTATCGTCTCAGCAATGACTACTTTAATATTCCCAGCGCCTCACGTTATGCCTACAATCTGCCTGCACGTTCGCAAGAAGCCATCACGACTGTTTATTCAGCCAGAGAAGATTTCCTGAATGCTGCCAAAGAAGAAATAGAACGTAGGTACGGTGACGTGGAGACCTATCTGGAAAGGGGCATCGGACTCAAGAAAGAAGAAATTAAGAAGCTGCAAAGTATTCTTTTAGTGAAAAACGATAATTAATCACTAAAATTGTTCTATCTTTGTGCCCGAATATAAAGATATACAAAGATTTAATGAAGAATTTTGAAGAGCTCGGTCTGTCGCCGGAGATACGCCGCGCCATTGAAGAAATGGGATATGAGTGTCCCATGCCGGTACAAGAGGAAGTGATTCCTTACCTTTTAGGAGAAAATAATGATGTTGTAGCACTTGCACAAACAGGAACGGGGAAAACCGCCGCATTCGGCCTGCCACTTATCCAAAAAATTAATGTAAAGAACCGGATTCCACAATCCCTTATACTTTGCCCTACACGCGAACTTTGCTTGCAGATTGCAGGTGATTTGAATGACTATTCCAAATACATCACTGGATTGCGGGTGTTGCCCGTATATGGTGGTTCATCCATAGATAGCCAGATACGTGCCCTGAAACAAGGTGTACATATCATCGTTGCCACCCCGGGACGACTACTCGACCTGATGGAACGTAAGACAGTATCGCTCACCACTATCCAGAATGTAGTGATGGACGAGGCGGACGAAATGCTGAACATGGGATTCACGGACAGTATTAACGCTATTCTTGCCGATGTGCCTCAGGAGCGTAATACGTTATTATTCTCTGCCACTATGAGCCCGGAGATTGCACGTATCTCAAAGAAATACTTACGTGACGCCAAAGAAATCACTATCGGACGGAAAAATGAAAGTACAAGTAACGTGAAGCATGTAGTCTTCACCGTTCATGCCAAGGATAAATACGCGGCTCTGAAACGTATTGTAGACTATTATCCGCAGATATACGGTATCATTTTCTGCCGTACGCGCAAAGAAACGCAGGAAATTGCCGACAAGTTGATGCAGGACGGTTACAATGCCGATTCACTGCACGGTGAATTAAGTCAGGCGCAGCGTGACGCCGTAATGCAGAAATTCCGCATCCGTAATCTGCAAATCCTGGTTGCCACGGACGTTGCTGCACGCGGACTCGACGTAGACGACTTGACACATGTTATCAACTATGGTCTGCCAGATGATACCGAAAGTTACACCCACCGTAGCGGACGTACAGGACGCGCCGGAAAGACCGGTACTTCTATCGCCATCATCAACTTGCGCGAAAAAGGTAAGATGCGCGAAATAGAACGTATCATCAGCAAGAAGTTTATTATTGGTGAAATGCCTACCGGCAAACAGATTTGCGAGAAACAGCTCCTGAAAGTGATTGACGATCTGGAAAAGGTGAAAGTGAACGAAGAAGACATGGCTGACTTTATGCCTGAAATATACCGTAAACTGGACTGGTTGAGCAAAGAAGACCTTATCAAACGTATGGTTTCCCACGAGTTCAACCGTTTCTCAGAATATTACCGCAATCGCGAAGAAATAGAAATGCCTACCGATAGCCGTGGCGAACGCAAAAGCAGAAGTGACAATGAACGCAGTGGTGACCGCAGAAGTAGCAGCCGCAAAGCTGAACCGGGATTTACGCGCCTGTTCATCAATCTGGGTAAGATGGATAATTTCTTCCCCAATGAACTGATCAGTCTTCTGAACAGTAATACCCGTGGTCGTGTGGAACTGGGACGTATTGATCTGATGAAGAACTTCTCATTTTTTGAGGTAGACGAGAAAGAAGCGGGAAATGTAGTAAAAGCTTTAAACCGAGCCAACTGGAACGGTCGTAAGGTTTCTGTGGAGATTGCCGGCGAAGAAGGCAAGGAAACTCCTAAAGGCAGACGTAAAAGCGAAGGAAGCAGTTACGGAAAAAAGGAATTTGATGGCAAGAAGCGCAGCTTCAAAGACGAAAAACGCAGTGATACATCTGGAAAACGTAACGATACGCCCAGAAACAGTAGAAGTAAATCTGACAATGCTCCGACTGACAAAAAGAAAGGCAAACCGAGCCGCGAAGAACGTGGCTATACTAGTGCCCGTGGCAAGAAAGACGATTGGAGGCAATTCTTCCAAAATGACAATAAGGAGTTCCGCGATAAAGAACCTGACTTCAGTGAAGAAGGTTGGGCAAGACGGGCACCGAAAAAGAAATAATATACAAGGAAAAAGGTGATAAAGCAGTGTTTCCACCACTTCATCACCTTTTCCATCATTTATCACCTAAACCTATATATTATTTGTCTGTGCATCCTTTTGTACTGAAAGCGACCAGCATCCAAACCATCTTTTCCTGTTCTTTCAGATAGCCTGTCATCAGGTCGGCAGTAACGTCATCACCTGCTTCATTGGCCAGTTCAATGATCTTTCTTTCCTCACCAATGAGGTATCCGTAAGTTTCAAGAATATTGCTGACCGCATCGCTACCACAAGCCACGTCAGATACTTCTTTGATCTTTGCAACTTTCAGGTATTCGCTGAACTTGTTTTCGGGTACACCACCCAACATCAGGATACGCTCTGCAATTTCGTCCACCTTCTCGGCTGCGTCGTCATACATACTTTCAAACTTCTCGTGCAATACGAAGAAACCATGTCCCTTGATGTTCCAGTGGAAACCGCGCAGATTCGTGTAATATACCTGGAAATCTGCCAAAAGTTGATGCAATGCAGATACTACGTTAGCTACTCCCGATTCATTTAACTTGATATAATTTAAAGTCTTCATAATTTTATGGTTTTAATAGTTTATACTGTTTTTCTTTTTCTTGTTGCAAAGAAAGTGCAAATCGAAGGCAGAAGCAAGCTTGCTTGATTATGCTGAGATGCAGCCTTTCTTCGTTTTTTGTACAAAGATAAGAGGCAAATCAACGCTTGTCAAACAGATAATTTCTATCTTTGCATAGACAGAATCTATATAACCCGTTCAAACCCTTTATTTATCATGACTTTACAACAACTGGAATACATTCTTGCCGTTAATCAGTTCCGCCATTTCGCCAAAGCCGCGGAACATTGCCGTGTAACTCAACCCACCCTGAGTGCCATGATACAGAAACTGGAAGACGAGTTAGACACCAAGATATTCGACCGAAACCAACAACCCATCTGCCCTACTCCCGTCGGACAGCTTGTAATAGAGCAAGCCCGTATCGTATTGGAACAGGCAGGCCATATAAAGGATATTATTGAAGAAGAAAAGCACTCCTTGTCGGGTGTCTTTAAATTAGGCATACTTCCCACCATCGCCCCTTATCTGTTGCCGCGCTTCTTTCCGCAACTGATGAAGAAATATCCCAAACTGGATATCCGCGTAACGGAGATGAAGACGAAGGACATCAAGCAGGCTCTGCAGAGCGGGGAGATAGACGCAGGTGTCGTGGCAAGCCTGGCGGGAATGGAAGAGTTCCGCCAGACATCGCTGTTTTATGAACAGTTCTTTGCATACGTAGCACGCGAAGATGCTCTTTATAATAATAAGGTAATACGCACCTCCGACCTGAACGGCGAACAGCTTTGGCTGCTCGACGAAGGGCATTGCTTCCGCGACCAGTTGGTACGCTTCTGCCAGATGAAGTCGGCGCGCGCCAGCCAGCTTGCCTATCATTTAGGCAGCATGGAGACTTTCATGCGCATGGTGGAAAGCGGCAAAGGCGTCACCTTCATTCCCGAGCTGGCTGTATTGCAGTTGAACAAACCACAGAAAGAACTGGTACGCCCCTTTGCCATCCCCTGCCCCACCCGCCAGATTGTGATGCTGACCAACAAGAACCTTATCCGCCATACTCTGCTGGAAATGCTGTCCAAAGAGATACAATGCGCTGTGCCCAAAGAGATGCTATCTTTGAAGGCAACCCAAATCATGATATAACCCAGACAATAGGTAAATATTTTAAAATATAAGCTCATCCATCAGTCCGACTCAAGACATCTGTTCTAAAGCCTTATCCCAACGAAGGCAATAAAAAAAAGAAGACTTTTCTATATACCTTAAAGAAATTTACATTATATTTGCGACATCCAGCTGGCTCGGTGGGGTTTAGTGGGATCTTGATTTTAAGAAAAAGGCGTTTACCAAACGTTATCATCTACGTTCAAACTTCGCAAATTTGAAACCTTCAAGATGATATGGCAACGGGAACGTCCACTAAAGGTGTAGTTTCTAAACATTGCGCTTCGCGTAGTGTTCCGTATATTCATCTTGGCGTGGGCTAGCTGCGTTGCTTATCCTTGAAGGTGGGCAATGCGAAGGCCTGAACGTGGGATAAGCAGAAGTACAGATTCCCACGCTTTTTTTATGTATTGCTGAATCCGGGGAGTCTATAAGCATGAACACAATTATCAAGACAGTCTACAAAAGGGTGGACTTTAAAACTCCGGAAAAGATGAAAAACAACGGCTTACTTTCTGTAATTGCATGCTGCGCCTGCACTTTGGCTATGTTCATGACTTCTTGCGCGAAAAAGGTATATATACCTGCCCAAGACACAACTGTTTCTACTCCTACTACTCCCAAGCTACCCAATGGCGAAGTAGAACTCATCACATTTTGCATTGACGACGCATACGACAAACCTGGCGAATATATGGCAGGACTTGGCATTGCTGAAGACCGTCCGGATCGTGCAAGAGCCATCACCGATGCCAACCGTGTAGCCATTGCCGACATTGCATCCCGCTATGTGGGCATGATAAAAAATGCGATAGAAGATTACAGCAAGGACACCAATGTGCCTGCAGGCAAGAAAATGTATGAAAGTTCCCTGGAAGGCGGTGCTAAGGCCATAGGCACAAAAGTAATAGACAAATATGCAAATGCCGTATGCCGCAAGTTCACACAAAGCGCCACCGGCGGATACGTAGGCTATGTAGCAGTGCATGTGCTGTTGGAAGATGCCAAGAAAGGACTCGCCGAAGAATTGGAAGTCCGCAAAGTGGATTACGACAAGAAAAAATTCTTTGAGAAGATGGATCAGGAATTGGCAGCCAGTGCAGCCAAACAGAAGGAAGAAGTGGATGCAATGAAATAGTACCAAGGCAATGAAATGCTATCTGCTCTTTTTATTGCTGCTGGGTGAAGCTCTTTCCGGCTATGCCCAGCATCTTCCCGATTGGGTAGAGTCGCCTCCTTCACGCACGCCTACCTATTATTACAGAGTGTCTCAAGCGACGGGGCTGACGGAGGAAGAGGCCGGACGGAAGGCTTTCGTCATAGCCATCATGGAGAGTGCTTTCGCCATAGGAATCCCTGTAGACATGAAGAAGCTGGAAAAGGTGCAAAGTGACAGCCTCCTGATGGAAGCTTCTCGTTACGTGAAGATTCCCATAAATAAAGTGTGCCAATGTGCCGAATCACTCGTTACCCGGCGCGGCTATCGGGTCTATATGCTGTGTCAAGTAGCCAATGACGTACACATACCTCCCGTCTTCAAATCATTTAACTGTACAACAAATAAAGAAGAAGAATGAAAAAACTTATAATCCTCGCAACACTCATACTTATCAGCATGAATGCCTTTCCCCAAGCTGTAACAGAACTTCGTCCCTTCTGGGCAAGACAAGTACCCCAAACGCCTACAGGAGCCAATTACTTTGTAAACTGGGGTGTAGGCGAAGGCCGTACAGAGTCGGAAGCCACCAACATGGCCTGGGCAGATGCCTTGCAGAAATCTCTGCATGAGCTGGGCGTAGTGGGCATTACGGCACAAGACATCAATACCGTGGCAACAAACGGCATCAATGCCGTAGTAAAGTTCAACCGCATGAAGAGACGTATCATAACCTCTACAGAACCCATCACCCTGTCCGCCAACCGGGTGAAGATATACATCCTGATACAAGTGCAGCGCAACGTAAACGATACAGATGACTTCTACTCGCTGAATACCTCAAGCTTCAAAGATACATCGTTCAACAAGAAGATGAAGGGCTACAATGCCCAACTCACCGGACGTTATCCCTTCTCAGCCCGCGTCTTTGTGCCCGGCATGGCACAACTGCACAAAGGCAGTACAGGAAAAGGTCTTTTCTTCATCATAGGTGAAGCTACTTGCGTGGGTGGAATCGTGGCAACGGAGTGCATGCGCTCTTCCTACGACTCCAAGATAAAATCCACGCACGATGCCGGAAAAATCCGCAGCTATGCCGACAAGCGAGACAACTGTGCCAACGTACGAAACGGATTCATTGCCGGTGCCGCCGTGCTCTACGTATGGAATGTGATAGACGGTATCGCCGCCAAAGGCAAGAAGAAAGGAATTGTCATAGGAGATGCCCAACTGCGCATAGCTCCCTATACATCTCCCCAGAGCGGAGGCATTGCCTTGGCAGTTCGTTTCTAAACCAAGTTTAACGTCTAAAACAGAAGCCATGAGAAAAATATTTTATCTGCTGGCAATGCTACTCCCCGCTTGGAGCAGCATCTGCGGGCAGAATGATTTTGAGCAATATGCCCATGAACAAGAAGTGTCATTCAAGGCCTATTCGGATAAGGAGGAAACCGATTTCAAAGCTTATTCCGATTCCGTCAACCGGGAGTTCGGACGCTACTTGACAGAAGCCTGGCCAGACTGTCCTCTGATAAAACCCGAACAGCCCATTAAGAATCCTGTTCCGCCCGAGACTTTCGATCCCTCCAAGCAGCGCCCTACCCCGATGAAGCAACCTGTAAGAGGAGAAATCGAACTTCCGGCAGCTCCTCTACCGCTCCCGGATGCCGATAAGAATCCTCCTCTACCGCAGAAACCTTTTCAGGACAGTAGAGGAATGGAAGTGGAGGCTTCTTTTTTCGGGACTACCATCATATTACCCAAGATTACAGCACGCTTTCCCCACCTGATCGGTACAGACGAACCGCACGTCGCCTCTTACTGGAACGCGCTCTCTGCCATGCCCTACGAGATGTGGATCGCCCACATCGGGAAACTGAAATCCTTATTAGGATTGAATGACTGGGGTCTATACCTGCTCATCGGCGACGTCTTCAAAGCTTATTGCCCACAAGGCAGTGAAAACGAACAGGTCGTATTCTCCGTATTTACTCTCAACCAATTGGGCTGTAAAGCCAAGACCGGACGGACGGGACAAGAGTTGCTTCCTCTAATAGCCTTCAATTGTGAAGCATACAATGCTCTTTATTTTACTTTCCCTACGGAACAAGGCATTCGCTATTCAGTCATCGACCGGAAGCACCGTTCTCTTTCATCGGTGAAATGCTATACGCTAAACCATGCCATTGCCCACCGGCCGGCAGATGTCTCCCTACCAGAATTTCCACACCTGACCGCTGATATACGTACCAAGACGCTCAACGACCGCCGGAACGATTACCGCCTAGCGTATAACAAAAACTTAGTGGACTTTTACGCCACATTGCCTTGTGTCAGCTTTGCAGTCTACGGACAGGCTGCACTGGACCCTGTATTCTTGAAAAGCGTGGAGCGGCAACTGGCTCCCGCCCTGCAAGGCATGACGCAGGAAGCCGCCATCAATTATTTGCTGCACTTCGTGCAATATGCATTTCAGTACAAGACAGACGAAGAACAGTTCGGCTATGAAAAATGGTTCTTCGCCGAAGAGACCATTGCTTCTTCTTATTCCGATTGTGAAGACCGCTCCATCTTGTTTACCCAATTGGTGCGCCATCTGCTGAAGATGCCGATAGTTCTTGTCTACTATCCGGGCAGGCATCTGGCAACGGCCGTCCGTTTCAGCAATACCGATACGACGGGCGACTATATCACCGTGGACGGCACGAAGTATCTGCTTTGCGACCCCACGTACATCGGTGCCGATTTGGGAATGGGAATGCCACAGCTGATGGGGATACCAATAGAGATTATCAAACTAAAATGATAAACAACTATTATTTTCAAAACATTCAATTATGAAAAAGATGACTCAGTACATAGTGGGATGTATTTTTTTTATCAATAGGATTATTG
>ERZ1027269.364-NODE-364-length-17995-cov-5.062207_pt1 | contig 17995 bp, 27 predicted proteins | sample MGYA00519471_ERZ1027269 | MGnify/ENA primary metagenome ERZ1027269 (study PRJEB26926, sample SAMN06164687) | human gut metagenome | biome: ENVO:00009003; feature: ENVO:2100002; material: ENVO:00002003 | host: Homo sapiens | place: USA | collected 2012 ...
CTGGATCTGATTTCAGGCGTTGGGTGTGGATCACTATTGCACCGTTCGTGACAGCTCTCTCCAGATTGCGTCTGTATTCTTTCTGTTGCCAGATCACGTCCTGTGCCATGAACTTAATTGGCTTAGCGTCTTCTATGCGCTCAGGCGTTTCGTGAGTACCTTTAGCCTGAATCTGCGCTCTGCTTAGAGTAGGGCGGTGTAATACTTCTGAACTTATTGCTTCTTCGCGGGCCAGTACGCCGTTAGCTAATGCCTTTGCCTTTAAACGCTCACGACGACGAGAACGTGAATTGCCTTTGAACTGAGTTCTGCGTGTCATATAGACCTCCTGATGAACTTTGGTGGTGTGGTAGGTGGGAGACCCATTTCGACCTGTTTCGGCCTACTTCAATTCGGCAATAGTCCCGCAGGCCTCGCCGCTTTACGTGCGACATATTCCCGTCCATGAACCCTTCACCACACCCCAAAGTTCACTTTGGTTATTGCGCTTTGTCAGCGCCGTAGATTCATATTCGAATCGTTGTATATTCACCGCCCTGGTGAGTAGTGCGTCCTGCTGATGTGTTTAGTATCACCGCCAGTGGTATTTATGTCAACACCGCCAGAGATAATTTATCACCGCAGATGGTTATCTGTATGTTTTTTATATAGATTTATTTTTTTGCAGGGGTGTGTGGCTTGGGAGGTGATCGAGAGATCTGAATTGCGATGTTTAGTGAGTTGTATCTATTAATTTTCAAATAAATACAATTGGTTATGTGTTATTGGGTGAAGGGGATCGTGAGGCAAAGAAAACCCGGCGCTGAGGCCGGGTTGTGTGTTACTTAAGAACGAGTCCGTTTAAGGCATCAAGGATTTTGGAAACATAACTTCCAAAAATGTAGGCGCAAAATGCGAACACGAAACTGACAACGACCGCAGATGCCTTGATGGTGATTTTTGCTGAGCTAATGCTTGTCTCAATACCTGACAGACGAGAATCTACAGATTTTATATCTGACTTTACTTCAGCGAGATCGCGCTTGATGTATTCAACATCAGACTCTAGCTTTGCAACTCTAGCCTCAAGCATGTTACCTCCGCCGTTTCCTCCACCATGCCGTGAGTATGCATCATCAGTGGAATAGTGTCCAATTGGGCGAGATATGTTTTGATTTGGACGAAGCTGAGCAACCTTGTTATCTAAACTCATCGCGAACTGATCCTGTTATCTTCACGTCAAAAAACGAACTTTTTACATCAATTACTTCGCCTTTATCAGGATTAACCAGTGATGCTCTAACTTCGAATATCCCAGGCTTGATAATTTTCACCCTTGGGAAGTTAATTCTCATAGAAGTTGATACGATGGTTTCTCCATCGTTGGCTTCTGCTACCGTAAAAAACTTATGGTTGGAGTACAGTTTTGTGTCAATTGGTATCGGTATTTCTTGAGCATTGAAAACCTCAATGCCTATGGAATATTTTTTTGTAGCCTTAAGGCCGATAAAAAAAGCGCCAAATGATAGATCCACTTCATGGGAGTCTTTATCCATTTCATAGATAAGAACTGGAGTTACTGGGTTGCCTTCATCCATCGCAATCGGAATGATATAAGAAATACGTTCTTTAATCATTTACGTGTTATCCAAACGTCTCTTCAGGCCACTGGCTGGCGATAACTTTCCCCACAACGGAACAACTCTCATTGCATGGGATCATTGGGTACTGTGGGTTTAGTGGTTGTAAAAACACCTGACCGCTATCCCTGATCAGTTTCTTGAAGGTAAACTCATCACCCCCAAGTCTGGCTATGCAGAAATCACCTGGCTCAACAGCCTGCTCAGGGTCAACCAGAATTAACATCCCGTCAGGAAAACTAGGTTTGGATCCTGTTGGCGCGGTCATGGAATTACCTTCAACCTCAAGCCAGAATGCAGAATCACTGGCTTTTTTGGTTGTGCTTACCCATCTCTCCGCATCACCTTTGGTAAAGGTTCTAAGCTCAGGCGAGAACATCCCGGCCTGAACATGAGAAAAAACAGGGTACTCATACTCACTTCTAAGTGACGGCTGCATACTAACCGCTTCATACATCTCGTAGATTTCTCTGGCGATTGAAGGGCTAAATTCTTCAACGCTAACGTTGAGAATTTTTGCAAGCAATGCGGCGTTATAAGCATTTAATGCATTGATGCCATTAAATAAAGCACCAACGCCTGACTGTCCCATCCCCATCTTGTCTGCGACAGATTCCTGGGATAAGCCAAGTTCATTTTTCTTTTTTTCATAAATAGCTTTAAGGCGACGTGCGTCCTCAAGCTGCTCTTGTGTTAATGGTTTCTTTTTTGCGCTCATACGTTAAATCTATCACCGCAAGGGATAAATATCTAACACCGTGCGTGTTGACTATTTTACCTCTAGCGGTGATAATGGTTGCATGTACTAAGGAGGTTGTATGGAACAACGCATAACCCTGAAAGATTATGCAATGCGCTTTGGGCAAACCAAGACAGCTAAAGATCTCGGTGTATATCAAAGCGCGATCAACAAGGCCATTCATGCAGGCCGAAATATTTTTTTAACTATAAACGCTGATGGAAGCGTTTATGCGGAAGAGGTAAAGCCCTTCCCAAGTAACAAAAAACAACTGCATAAGTAACACCGCTATTTTCACAATGGACATTCGTCCTACGTCGCTGACAAAGCGAGTCCCAAGATATCTGACCAACTAAGGCCATATGCGTTTCCACGCATACCTTTCAACTAACTATTCACTATTGGAAATCTTAAGAAATGGAACGAACAAGTTACAGCAAACTATCACAGCGTGACGTTGATCGCGCAGAAACTGATTTACTCATCAACCTGTCAACGCTTACCCAGCGCGGTCTGGCAAAGATGATTGGCTGTCATGAATCGAAGATAAGCAGAACGGACTGGAGATTTATTGCTTCGGTCTTGTGTGCTTTCGGAATGGCATCAGACATCAGTCCGATTAGCAGGGCTTTTAAGTATGCGCTTGATGAAATCACAAAGAAAAAATCCCCGGCCGCCACCGAGGATTTTAAGCAAATTGATATGCAATTCTGAGGTCATTACTGGATCAATCCACAGGAGTAATTATGACAAAACAACTCAGTCCTTACCAGGACAAAATTCACAAACACATACTACGTGATCGCTTCCTGTCCAGCTTCAAGCAGCCTGGTCGATTCCGGGCTGAGTTGGAAAAAGTGAAGCTGATGCAGAAGGAGAAAGGTCATGAGTAATCTTGCAACCGTAACACATTTAAGGCCTTCACAACGGCCTGTGGAGCGTCGTGTGGCAGAAGTTGAAGATGGTTATACCCGTCTTGCAAATGCCCTGTATGAAGAGCTTATCGGCGCAGATTTAACAAAAAATCAGAGTAAGGTTGCCCACGCCATATGCCGTAAAACATACGGATACGGTAAAAAGATGGATCGCATCTCTGATAGTCAGTTAGCTCAAATTACCAGGCTGCCAAGACAGAAGGTAAACAAGGCCAAGAATGAGCTTATCGCGATGAAGGTAATCCTTCGCGAAGGCCAGCAAATCGGGCCTAACAAGAACATCGAGGAATGGCAAATCGAAGGGTGTCACTACTCTGGTGATAATGTCACTGCATTGGTGACAAAAAGTGTCACCAAAACGGTGACAGCGCTGTCACCAAAACAGGGACACACAAAAGAAACTATTACAAAAGAAAAAAGAAATAATAAAAACACTATGTCCGAAAGTGTTCGGACGGAGTGTGAAAAATCATCTGACCGTCACGAAGAAACCGACAAGGCATTCGAGGAAATATTCTGGTGTGCAGGCATGCGGAAAGCCGGGAAAAAAAACGCAGCTTCGGCATTCAGAACACAGTTCAGGGAATGGCGTAAAACTACCAGGGGTACGGCAAGCGAGTTTGCCACGATGCTGGCAGAAGACATCGCATGCAGGAATGGTAAGCAGTTCGGATTCGACAGGTTGTTACCATCGAGCTACTTGAACGGTCAGCGCTGGAACGACGAAAAGCCAGAAACCATTCAACCACAATCCAAACCATCATCCGCAATCACCGTATCGAAAACTGGCTACGTGTTTTTCGACAGGTGAACCATGAAATCAAAAATCAAATCGCTACTGGTCGCTGGTTATAACCACGGCTGGTTAAGTATTTCGTTTGTCGATTTCTGGTTTAAAAATCTCAATCTGAGGGAATCATGAGGCCAAGTGAACTTAGCGACCTGCTTTGGGCGCAGGTTGACAGGGTGGCTCCGCACCTGTTGCCAAATGGCAAGAAAGAGGGGCATGAGTGGGTTGCCGGTAACGTCAACGGTGACAAGGGAAACAGCCTTAAGGTCAACCTTAGCGGCAAGAAAAAATGGGCTGATTTCGCTGAGGGAGACGGCGGTGACATGCTTGATTTGTGGATGGCATGTCGTGGAATTAACCTGCATCAGGCTATGCAGGAAGCGAAAGCATTTCTCGGTATCAAGGATGACGATCACCATTTCGATGCCAGACGTGAGAAGAAATTCTCCAGACCTGATCGCAAGAAAATCGCCCGCTACGTTACCAGAACAGAATCCCATCTTGAGTACCTGCAATCGCGTGGCATATCGCCAGAAGTCGTAAAGCGCTACGAGGTTGTCAGCGGCAAGGTGTGGAATGGAGAACGAGAACTGGATGCTCTGGTGCTTCCGTACAAACGCGATGGTGAGTTGTTGCAGGTCAAGCGAATCAGCACTGAGCGCCCGGACGGGAAGAAAGTCATTATGGCAGAAGGTGATTGCGAACCTTGTCTGTTCGGATGGCAGGCTCTGGACGCTGGCGTGAGGGCGGTTGTGCTTTGCGAAGGCGAAATTGATTGTATGAGCTATGCGCAATACGGCATCTCGGCATTATCCGTGCCGTTTGGTGGAGGGAAAGGCGCTAAGCAACAGTGGATTGAGTTTGAGTATCACAACCTCGACAGGTTTGAGGAAATATTCATCTCGATGGACGTTGATGATGTTGGTCGTGAAGCCGCAAGGGAAATCGCAAGCCGACTCGGTGAACATCGTTGCCGTCTTGTTACTCTGCCGTACAAAGACATCAACGAATGCCTGATGAACGGTGTTACCGATGATGAAATCTGGCAGTACATCGGCACGGCATCCTACTTCGATCCTGAAGAACTCTACAGCGCGCGAGAGTTTTACCAGGACACTATCAACGCTTTCTACGGCAAGCAGCAGTATCTGTTTAATCCACCGTGGGAATCTCTGGCAGATAAATTCCAGTTCCGTGAGGCCGAGTTGACGCTGGTCAATGGTGTGAACGGTCACGGAAAAACGGAGGTTGTCGGGCATATGGCACTTGAGGCAATGCGTCAGGGTGTGAAGACGTGCATCGCGTCACTTGAGCTGAAGCCAGGCATTCTCCTTAAGCGACTTACCCGTCAGGCGACGTGCTGCAAGATGCCGCCAGTGCTGGAAATTGACTCTGCATTTAAATTTTATGACGAAAGACTTTGGGTGTTTGGCCTGACCGGAACGGCGAAAGCCGACAGGCTGATCGAAATATTCGACTACGCTCGCCGCCGATACGGCATCCAGTTATTCATCATCGACAGCCTGATGAAATGTGGCATAGGCGACGATGACTATAACGGGCAGAAGGCGTTTGTTGACTCGATTTGCGACTTCAAAAACAAAACAAACTCCCACGTCATTCTCGTTACTCACTCGCGAAAAGGAGACAGCGAAGAAAAACCAACCGGGAAAATGGACGTAAAAGGTTCTGGAGCGATAACAGACCTGACAGACAACCTTTTCATCATCTGGCGTAACAAGGCTCGCGAGAGAGCGTTACAGAGAGTTCAGAGTGGTGAAAAGATGTCAGAGAAGGACGAACAGCTACTGGCATCTCCGGCATCTGTTTTGATGCTTGAAAAACAACGTAACGGCGAAGGTTGGGAAGGTGGTGTCCCGTTGTTCCTTGACGAGCAATCGCACCAGTTCCTGCAACTTGAATCAGGATCGCCATATAGCTACATCGCCAATATGCCGAAATCGGAATATGACGAGGCGTGGCGACAGGAAAACGTGACGGAGTATTAAATGAATAAAAAACAATTAGCCATTCTCGAAAAGGCATGGGATGCACAAATATCATACGCTTTGAAAGAACAGGCACTACCAATAATCCAGACCAAATCGAAAATAGCCAGGCAGTTATGCGATGACGGATTCCTGAACGAAGTTGAGATTACGCGCCAGATGGTAACGTTCAAAGGGTATGAGATAAATCATCATGGTATAGCGGCGTATTGCTCCCATCTTCCTGATGACGTTGGCATTGATGAAATGGAAAGGGAGATGAAGCAATGACCATCTACATCACTGAGCTATTGACAGGCCTGCTGGTAATCGCAGGCCTTTTTATTTGGGGGAGAGTAAATCGTGGCTGAGTTAATTTTATCTGCATTGAGGATTCTCGGTGCTATGTGGATGGTGGCGACGTTCATTGTGGTTGTCAGCAGTTTTGTCCGGTTGGTAGGCGAAGGTAAAGACCTGGTGGGTGTGCTTTTCGGTAGCATTCTCCTGTGGGGGATTATCGGTGTTGCGCCTGTTGTCGTAGCAAAAATGGCGTGGCGTTTTGTGAGTTGAACTGAGGGTAAGTATCGATGGACGAATCAAGAAAGCAGTTTGAAGAAAGTTGGTTGCGACGTGGAGGCGAATCATCAGACCTTATCCGTTACCCTGAAAATCACCATGAAATTGGCAGTGGTGATATTGGTGGTCAATACGTGATGGACGATGTTCAAGGCCACTGGCAAACGTGGCAGGCATCGCGAGCAGCTATTGAACTGGATATCGACTGGCCCGAATCGAATGACGACTTTTGGAAAGATGGTGAAGAAGGTGCTTATGCGATGGGGCATGAGGATGGGAAGGACAAAACGGTAATTGCAGTGATGAAAGCTATCAGAGCCGCTGGAATTAAAGAGAAGAATTTCGATGAAGCAAATATACATACTTCGCAACGAAGCAATCAGAAATAACGCCATAGACGCAATACTCTCACTTCCGATCGACGACAGGTCACCTCACGAAGTCCACATTAAAGAACCAAAGCGGAGCAATCCTCAAAACCGCCTTATGTGGGCGTTATTGCAGGACGTATCACGTCAGGTGCTTTGGCATGGACAGAGACTTGCGCCGGAGGACTGGAAAGACCTGTTCACTGCCCTGTGGCTTAAGACCAAAAAACTGGAGCAACGAAGTGTGTCTGGTATCGACGGTGGCGTAGTCATGCTTGGCGTGCGTACCAGCAAAATGCGAAAGGCCAGCATGACTGAGCTTATCGAAATCATGTTCTGGTTCGGCTCAGAGCGCAACGTGCGGTGGAGTGATGACTCCCGGCGAGAGTATGAATGGTCACAACGAAAAGGGAAGGCTGCATGACTATCAAATCAAATACGCCAGCACACGACAAGGACTGCTGGCAAACGCCGCTTTGGCTTTTTGATGCACTGGATATTGAGTTTGGATTCTGGCTGGATTCGGCAGCGAGCGACAAAAATGCTCTGTGTGCTCACTGGCTAACTGAGGCCGACGACGCGCTCAATTCTGAGTGGGTAAGCCACGGTGCAATCTGGAATAACCCACCGTACAGCAATATCAGGCCGTGGGTGGAAAAAGCCGCTGAGCAGTGCATACAACAGCGACAGACGGTAGTGATGCTTGTGCCAGAGGATATGTCAGTCGGATGGTTCAGCAAGGCTCTGGAGAGTGTCGACGAAGTTCGCATTATCACTGATGGACGGATTAATTTTATCGAACCATCGACAGGGCTGGAGAAGAAGGGAAACAGCAAAGGCTCCATGCTGCTGATTTGGCGACCGTTCATCAGTCCTCGACGGATGTTTACTACCGTATCCAAAGCGGCATTGATGGCGATCGGGCAGGGCGTCAGGAGGGCGGCATGAGGCGACAGCGACGAAGTTTCACCGACATCATCTGCGAAAACTGCAAATACCTTCCAACGAAACGCTCCAGAAATAAACGCAAGCCAATTCCAAAAGAATCTGACGTAAAAACCTTCAACTACACGGCTCACCTGTGGGATATCCGGTGGCTAAGACATCGTGCGAGGAAATGACAATGGATTATTCACAGTTAAGTGATTTTGAAATTAACGTGGCGGTATTCGAAGCCATTCATAACGGATCACCGGATTACAAAGAAGGTGAGAATGGCGATATGGTGTTTGTCTCATTTGATGGAGACATTGTAAACGGAGACGCAGTTGAAGTAGAAGTTGAGCGCGGATCATTTAACCCATGCGTAAACCCAGCAGACGCATGGCCGATTATTGAAAAATACAGGATTAGCATTATCAATCTCGATGAAGACGAGTGGGGTGCACGCGGTGTGGCCTACTGTAAATCTAAGCGAGCTATACATGAAAATCCCCTCCGCGCCGCCATGATTGTCTTTCTCATGATGCAGAGAATCCAATAATGCTTAGTCCATCCCAATCCCTTCAATACCAGAAAGAAAGCGTCGAGCGAGCTTTAACGTGCGCTAACTGCGGTCAGAAGCTGCATGTGCTGGAAGTTCACGTGTGCTCAGATTGCTGCGCAGAACTGATGAGCGATCCGAATAGCTCAATGTACGAGGAAGAAGACGATGGCTAAACCAGCGCGAAGACGATGTAACCGTAAAAGAGAAGATTTAACTGTTAAAAGGATATTTGAGTTACTAAGTTTCGATAAATCCACCGGGGTATTTAGATGGAAAGTTCCCACTCAGGGAAGGATATCATTAAATAGTATTGCTGGAACTTTTGATTCCAACGGTTATTCAATGATCATGATAGATGGGCGTAGATATAAAACTCACGTCTTAGTTTTTTACATAACTCATAATCGTTGGCCTGCTGGTCAAATTGACCACGTTAATGGAATTAGGACCGACAATAGGCCAGAAAATTTAAGAGAATGCCTGCCAATAGAAAATTCAAGAAATATAAGGATCCGAAAGAATAGCAAATCAGGTTGCAGAGGAGTTACTTGGCACAAACGACAGAAAAAATGGAATGTTAGGCTAGGTTTCCATGGCAAGAGTAAACACTTCGGATGCTTTGATGATCTGGAGTTAGCGGTACTAGTTGCTGAAGAAGCCCGAGATAAGTATTACGGTGATTTTTCCGGCAACGAAAGGAGCACTTATGCGAATCTATCGAAGGAAATGTAAATGTTGCAATGAATGGTTTATACCAAAATATCAAAATCAATATTGGTGTAATGAGATTTGTGGAACCAAGATAGCACTCGAACGACGAAGCAAAGAACGCGAAAAAGCGGAAAAGGAAGTAGAGAAGAAACGACGACGAGAGGAGCAGAAACAGAAAGATAAACTTAAGATTCGAAAACTCGCCTTAAAGCCCCGCAGTTACTGGATTAAACAAGCCCAACAAGCCGTAAACGCCTTCATCAGAGAAAGAGACCGCGACTTACCATGTATCTCGTGCGGAACGCTCACGTCTGCTCAGTGGGATGCCGGGCATTACCGGACAACTGCTGCGGCACCTCAACTCCGATTTGATGAACGCAATATTCACAAGCAATGCGTGGTGTGCAACCAGCATAAAAGCGGAAATCTCGTTCCGTATCGCGTCGAACTGATTAACCGGATCGGGCAGGAAGCAGTAGACGAAATCGAATCAAACCATAACCGCCATCGCTGGACTGTCGAAGAGTGCAAGGCGATCAAGGCAGAGTACCAACAGAAACTCAAAGACCTGCGAAATAGCAGAAGTGAGGCCGCATGACGTTCTCAGTAAAAACCATTCCAGACATGCTCGTTGAAGCATACGGAAACCAGACAGAAGTAGCACGCAGACTGAAATGTAGTCGTGGTACGGTCAGAAAATACGTTGATGATAAAGACGGGAAAATGCACGCCATCGTCAACGACGTTCTCATGGTTCATCGCGGATGGAGTGAAAGAGATGCGCTATTACGAAAGAATTGATGGCAGCAAATACCGAAATATTTGGGTAGTTGGCGATCTGCACGGATGCTACACGAACCTGATGAAAAAACTGGAGACGATAGGATTCGACACCAAAAAAGACCTGCTTATCTCGGTTGGCGATTTGGTCGATCGCGGTACAGAGAACGTCGAATGCCTGGAATTAATCACATTCCCCTGGTTCAGAGCTGTACGTGGAAACCATGAGCAAATGATGATTGATGGCTTATCAGAGCGCGGAAACGTCAATCACTGGATGCTTAATGGCGGTGGCTGGTTCTTTAATCTCGATTACGACAAAGAAATTCTGGCTAAAGCTCTTGCCCATAAAGCAGATGAACTTCCGTTAATCATCGAACTGGTGAGCAAAGATAAAAAATATGTCATCTGCCACGCCGATTATCCTTGTGACGAATACGAGTTTGGAAAGCCAGTTGATCATCAGCAGGTAATCTGGAACCGAGAACGAATCAGCAACTCACAAGACGGGATCGTGAAAGAAATTAAAGGCGCGGACACGTTCATCTTTGGTCATACGCCAGCAGTGAAACCGCTCAAATTTGCCAACCAGATGTATATCGATACCGGCGCAGTGTTCTGCGGAAAGCTCACATTGATTCAGGTACAGGGAGAAGGCGCGTGGGCATAAGAGAACTAAACCTCACCAAAGAACAGCATGAGTGGCTGAATGGCTGGCTTGAACTGTGGGGCGCATGGGTTTATTCAGGTCGTCTGGAAAAGCGCATGAGCAGCGTAATAGCGAAGTTCATGGAGAGCGTAGAGCCGGGAAGAGTTATGACAAGGCCAATGTGTAATGATGATGATGGAATGTTGATTTCTCAGGTCGTCGATTCCGTCATGTACATTGACAAGAAAGCCTTTGGCATCCTCCTCAGCTACTACGCCCATGGATCTTCCAAGCACGCCATTGCATCTTACTATCATCGCGTCGCAAGACCTCGCAAGATGTTATGCCGGGGCGGCGGGCGCATTCAAAAACCATCGCTCGCAACCTGTCGTCGGGAAGTTGACGAAATCCTCAATGCCTCGTTGTTTATGATTTACCCGGTTCTGGATAGTGCGTTTAAAAACCGGAAACGTGTAGAGAAAATTAAACATGTAGCATAGAACGTGTTGACATCATTGAGCAAATGAGCAACACTATTCGCATAAGCTGCCGTTAGTGACTCTTAAGTTGCAACGGTGGCTTTTTTATTTGCACAACAGGTAAGAGCATTGAACCCGCAGACCTCGCGGAATTGGTGAAAGGTGCCGCGCAGTGCTCTTATCGTTGTGGTGAAGCTCAATGGCGAGCTAGCAGATAGGCGATAGTGAAAATACTAGTCATGTAGCTGACCGCCGCGCGTACTGCAATCGGCAGCGCACCGATGGAAGCCGGTTCGATTCCGGTCGCCACAATCCAAACTGAGCCGTAGCCACTGGCTATCCTGAACTCATCAGTGATAGTTATGCTGCGGCCTTCTTTTTTCCCCTTCCCAATATAAGAACTACGCAATCCGTTACTGGCGGAGGCGTTGCTATGAAATCAATGGACAAAATCTCAACTGGCATTGCCTACGGAACATCCGCAGGCAGTGCGGGATACTGGTTTTTACAGTGGCTTGATCAGGTCAGTCCGTCACAGTGGGCTGCGATTGGTGTACTGGTGAGTCTGGTTCTGGGCTTCCTGACTTATCTGACAAATCTGTACTTCAAAATCAGAGAAGACAGAAGAAAGGCTGCGAGAGGTGAATAATGCCTCCATCATTACGAAAAGCCGTTGCTGCTGCTATTGGTGGCGGAGCAATTGCTATAGCATCAGTGTTAATCACTGGTCCAGGTGGTAACGATGGTCTGGAAGGTGTCAGCTACATACCATACAAAGATATTGTTGGTGTATGGACTGTATGTCACGGGCATACAGGAAAAGACATCATGCTCGGTAAAACGTATACCAAAGCAGAATGCAAAGCCCTCCTGAATAAAGACCTTGCCACGGTCGCCAGACAAATTAACCCGTACATCAAAGTCGATATACCGGAAACAACGCGCGGCGCTCTTTACTCGTTCGTCTACAACGTGGGGGCTGGCAATTTCAGAACATCGACGCTTCTTCGCAAAATAAACCAGGGCGATATCAAAGGCGCATGTGACCAGCTACGTCGCTGGACATACGCTGGCGGTAAGCAATGGAAAGGGCTGATGACCCGTCGTGATATTGAGCGTGAAGTCTGTTTGTGGGGGCAGCAATGAGCAGAGTAACCGCGATTATCTCCGCTCTGGTTATCTGCATCATCGTCTGCCTGTCATGGGCTGTTAATCATTACCGTGATAACGCCATGACCTACAAAGAGCAGCGCGATAAAGCCACATCCATCATCGCTGATATGCAGAAGCGTCAACGTGATGTAGCAGAACTCGACGCCAGATACACAAAGGAGCTTGCTGATGCTAACGCGACTATCGAAAGTCTCCGTGCTGATGTTTCTGCTGGGCGTAAGCGCCTGCAAGTCGCCGCCACCTGTGCAAAGTCAACGACCGGAGCCAGCAGCATGGGCGATGGAGAAAGCCCAAGACTTACAGCAGATGCTGAACTCAATTATTACCGTCTCAGAAGTGGAATCGACAGGATAACCGCGCAGGTTAACTACCTGCAGGAGTACATCAGGACGCAATGCCTGAAATAACAACTAAGTGAGATGAATATGGCGACTGAACCAAAAGCTGGTCGCCCCTCTGATTATATGCCGGAGGTGGCTGACGATATCTGCTCGTTGCTTTCTTCTGGCGAAAGTTTGCTGAAAGTATGTAAGCGTCCTGGTATGCCGGATAAGTCCACTGTTTTCCGCTGGCTGGCAAAGCATGAGGATTTTCGCGACAAGTACGCGAAGGCAACTGAGGCACGAGCTGATTCTATTTTCGAAGAGATATTCGAAATTGCTGACAATGCGATTCCAGATGCTGCTGAGGTGGCAAAGGCAAGACTTCGCGTTGATACCCGCAAATGGGCGCTGGCCCGAATGAATCCCCGTAAGTATGGCGACAAGGTAACTAACGAACTTGTCGGCAAAGACGGCGGCGCAATCCAGATTGAAACATCACCGATGAGCACTCTATTCGGAAAATGACCTCGATTAATCCTATCTTTGAACCGTTCATTGAGGCGCATCGCTACAAAGTCGCCAAAGGCGGTCGAGGTAGCGGTAAATCATGGGCAATTGCGAGGCTGCTTGTTGAGGCGGCGCGTCGGCAGCCTGTGCGTATTCTCTGCGCTCGTGAACTGCAAAACAGTATCAGCGATTCGGTAATCCGGTTGCTTGAAGACACCATAGAGCGGGAAGGGTATTCGGCTGAGTTTGAAATTCAGCGTTCAATGATCCGTCATCTCGGAACGAATGCTGAATTCATGTTCTACGGCATAAAAAACAACCCTACGAAGATTAAATCGCTCGAAGGCATTGATATCTGCTGGGTGGAAGAAGCGGAAGCGGTAACAAAGGAATCGTGGGATATCCTGATACCAACCATCCGCAAGCCGTTTTCCGAAATATGGGTGAGCTTTAACCCGAAGAACATACTCGACGATACCTATCAGCGATTCGTTGTAAATCCTCCCGATGATATTTGTCTGCTGACGGTGAACTACACCGACAATCCGCATTTTCCTGAAGTTCTCCGTCTGGAGATGGAAGAGTGTAAACGCAGAAACCCGACACTGTATCGTCACATCTGGCTTGGTGAGCCAGTAAGCGCAAGTGATATGGCAATCATCAAACGTGAATGGCTTGAAGCCGCAACCGATGCGCACAAGAAACTCGGATGGAAAGCGAAAGGCGCTGTTGTCTCTGCGCATGACCCATCAGATACAGGGCCAGATGCTAAAGGTTATGCATCGCGTCACGGTTCGGTAGTTAAGCGCATTGCCGAAGGTCTGCTGATGGATATCAACGAGGGTGCTGACTGGGCAACTTCGCTGGCGATTGAAGACGGCGCTGACCACTACCTGTGGGATGGTGATGGTGTTGGTGCTGGGCTACGCAGACAGACAACGGAAGCGTTCTCCGGCAAGAAAATCACCGCCACGATGTTCAAGGGCAGCGAATCGCCATTCGATGAAGATGCACCATATCAGGCCGGAGCATGGGCCGATGAAGTCGTACAGGGCGACAACGTTCGCACTATTGGTGATGTGTTCCGCAATAAGCGAGCACAATTCTATTACGCGCTGGCTGACAGGCTGTATCTGACATATCGGGCGGTTGTTCACGGTGAGTATGCAGACCCCGACGACATGCTGAGTTTCGACAAAGAAGCGATAGGCGAGAAGATGCTGGAGAAGCTGTTTGCAGAACTGACGCAGATTCAGCGCAAATTCAATAACAACGGGAAGCTTGAGCTAATGACTAAGGTCGAAATGAAGCAGAAGCTCGGTATTCCATCTCCTAACCTGGCTGATGCGCTGATGATGTGTATGCATTGCCCGGAGTCGGCTGCGCAACCCGACTATTCCAGTTACTCAATTCCTTGTGGTGTAGGTTGATATGGCAGAAAAAAAGATGACTGACTGGCATCGCAAGGTGCTGTGCAACTTTGATAATGCCTGGTCAGCAACGCAGGATATGCGTGAGCAGATTATTGAGGCTCAACGTTTCGTCCGGGTGTCCGGCGCACAGTGGGAAGGCAGCACAAACGCTGGTTACTCATTTGATGAAGGCAGGTTTGAGCATTACCCGCGCTTTGAACTGAATAAGATTGCCCGTGAATGTGATCGCATCATTGGCGAGTATCGACAGAATCGCATCAGCGTTAAATTCAGGCCGAAGGATGACAAGGCATCGGAAGCGTTAGCCGAAAAGATGAACGGCAAATTCCGCGCTGATTATCAGGAAACATCCGGTGGCGAAGCGTGTGATAACGCATTTGATGATGCTGTAACGGGCGGATTCGGTTGTTTCCGCATGTGTGCTGATTACGAAGATGAAATGGATCCGAGTAACGAGCAACGCCGTATAAGCCTTCTCCCTGTTTACGACCCAGCGACATGCGTCTTCTTTGATCAGGACAGCAAGCAATATGACCGCTCTGATGCTATGTGGGCTATGGAAATGTTCTCCATGACGCCTAAAGCGTTCGAGGCTGAATACCCTGATTCCATCGCGGCAAGCCTTTCTCGTGATGACACTGGTACTCAGTATGACTGGTCAACGCCTGACGCCATCTATGTTGGACGCTACTACGAAGTCCGCATAGAGAAGGTGAAGCTCACAGCATGGCGTAACCCTGTCAGCGGAGAAACGGCAATCTATGATGAAGAGCAAATCAAAGATATTGTCGACGAGCTGACCGATGGTGCATTCGAACTGATTGGCGAGCGAACGGTGAAGAAACGCCGAGTTTATTGCGGTCTTCTGTCTGGCGCTGAATGGCTGGAAGAACCGAAGCGTATTCCGGGCGAACATATTCCTCTCATCCCGGTATATGGGCGTCGTTCATTTGTTGATAATCAGGAGCGAATCGAAGGCCACGCAGCAAAAGCGATGGATGCACAGCGTCTTGAGAACCTGATGGTTTCCATGATTGCAGATAACGCCACTCAGGCTGGCGGTGATGGCATTCCTATCGTGGATGTTGATTTCATTCCCGGCCCATTAATGAACCACTGGGCAGAGAGGAATAAGAAAAGACCTGCAGTTCTTCCTATGACCAGCAAGAAGGACAAAAACGGAACGGTCATTTCAGAGGCTCAGGTTGCTGGCTGGACACCTCCGACACAAATGCCTCCAGCTCTTGCAGGGCTATTGCAGTACACCGGAACGGCTATTCAGCAAATTACAGGTGCGTCGCAGCTTGAGAACATGCCGAGCAACGTCGCTACCGATACCGTTGATAGCATCTTTAACCGGATGGACACGCAGTCCTATATCTACATGGACAACATGGCTAAATCCATGCGCCGTGCTGGCGTCGTGTGGCTTTCTATGGCTCGTGAAGTCTATGGCAGCGATACGCCAATGCGCATCGTTAATGAGGATGACAGCGATGACGTGGCGCTGATGACTGGTGAAGTGGTTGACCGTCAGACAGGGCAGGTTATCGCGCTTAACGACCTTTCGCAGGGTAACTATGAAGTGACTGTCGATGTCGGTCAGTCGTTCGCTACTCGCCGTGATGCAACGGTTAAGTCGTTACTTTCCATGCTGGCACTTATCCCGCCAGGAACGCCGAAGCATGACCTTGTATCGTCGATGATTCTCGACAATATGGACGGCGAAGGGATGGACGACCTGAAAGAATACAACCGCAATCAGTTGCTTCTGTCTGGCGTTATCAAGCCGAGAACGCCTGAAGAACAGCAAATGGTTGAGCAGGCGAAACAACAACAGGCCAGTCAGCCAGATCCGGCTATGGTTGCAGCGCAAGGTCAGCTTCTTGCAGGTCAGGCTGAATTGCAGAAAGCGCAGAACGAACAGGCAGCCATTCAGGTTAAAGCATTCCAGGCACAGACTGATGCTCAGGTTGCAGCGGCAAACGTTGTGAAAATCCTCGCATCTGCCGATAGCCAGCAGAAATCTGATATCCGCGAGGCTCTGAAACTGCTCGGACAGTTCCAGCAACAGCAAGGAGACAATGCCCGTGCTGATGCAGAGCTTGTCCTGAAAAGTCAGGCACAGGGTCATGCGCAGCGCATGGACATCAGCAGCATCCTGCAAAAATCAACTCAGCAACAACCACAGCAGTAATTAACCCATAACGTGCAATGGCTGTCTTTATGAGGCCTGGCACCCTATTGCCTTCCGATGGGCTGAACATCGAGTAAACAGGGGTAACAAATGGACCAGATGGCAGAAAACACACCAGAAGTTGAAATCGAAACCGACGCGTCAGAGCAGATTCCTGATGATGTCGAACTGGCTGAAGAAGTCGAAACAGCAGATGGCAGTGAGTCCTCAGGAAATGATGCAGAGGAAGCTACTGACACTGATGACGACGAATCAGAACAGGAATTCTACTTTGGTGACGAAAAGCTGGATTCGCCAACCAGCGAAGATGGCGCAGAGCATGGACTGGTAAAACACTTGCGCAAGACGATTAAAGAGAAAGACCGTGAGCTGAAAGAGCTGATGCGTCAGTCTCAGAAACCCGTCGAGCAGCAGCCGGTAATCACTCAACCACCGCGAATGCCAAAACTGGATGATGAGGACATCGGTTTCGATGAAGAAATCTATCAGCAACGCATGGCTAAGTGGGCAGAGGATAACGGCAAATACCAGGAGCAAGTACGAGAGCGGAAACGAGAGGAAGAGGCGCGTACCGCAACGCTTCAGCAGAAAGCAGCCAATTACATGCATAGAGTAAAAGCACTGAAAGTGGCTGGTTACCAGGATGCAGAGCAGGCTGTACGCGAAGATGTTCCTGTTCACATTCAGGACATGATCCTTCTTGAGTCAGAGAAGCCGGAAATCGTTGTTCTGGCACTCGGTCGCAACGCTGAACTGCGCAAGCAACTGGCAGAAGCTACCAACCCCGTAGCAATTGGTCGTCTGCTGGAACGTATCGAATCGAAGGCCAGAATCATGCCAAAAGCAAAAACCACGGCAGCCACAACCCCGACAGTTAAGGGGAGCAACGGCGCAGTAATCAATAACCTCGACAAACTTCTCGAAAAAGCGCGCGACACCGGTGATTACACCGAATACCGGGCGGCGAAGAACAAAGCTAAAAAATAATCCATCGGAGCTAAATACCTATGTCTAACCAGTTAACAAAAGACCTCGAAATCCTCTTTGAGAGCGTCATTGATAGTTTTGAGGCGTCCAATGTCGTTTCCCGCGAGTGCAGCAAGTTCCGACCGGGCGACATTGAAATGCAGCGCGCTGGCGACGTTGTTTATCGCCCTCAGGGCTACCACCTGAAAACCGTGAGCGGACTTGATCTGACTTCGGCCACTGCAAACTCACTCGTTCAGCGTCAGGTGCCTGCTC
>ERZ1027269.389-NODE-389-length-17275-cov-6.738211_pt1 | contig 17275 bp, 14 predicted proteins | sample MGYA00519471_ERZ1027269 | MGnify/ENA primary metagenome ERZ1027269 (study PRJEB26926, sample SAMN06164687) | human gut metagenome | biome: ENVO:00009003; feature: ENVO:2100002; material: ENVO:00002003 | host: Homo sapiens | place: USA | collected 2012 ...
TGGGCTCGGAGATGTGTATAAGAGACAGGCATTTATCTCATTTAAATATTTAGATGAGGATGTGGCAAACGTTTGCTTTTCTCTTTCGGTCAGCTAAAATGCCCGCTTTGCTACCACGGGATTGTTTTCGATGTCTGTTTCCACCCTCGAGTCAGAAAATGCGCAACCGGTTGCGCAGACTCAAAACAGCGAACTGATTTACCGTCTTGAAGATCGTCCGCCGCTTCCTCAAACCCTGTTTGCCGCCTGTCAGCATTTGCTGGCGATGTTCGTTGCGGTGATCACGCCAGCGCTATTAATCTGTCAGGCGCTGGGTTTACCGGCACAAGACACGCAACACATTATTAGTATGTCGCTGTTTGCCTCCGGTGTGGCATCGATTATTCAAATTAAGGCCTGGGGTCCGGTTGGCTCCGGGTTGTTGTCTATTCAGGGCACCAGCTTCAACTTTGTTGCTCCGCTGATTATGGGCGGCACAGCGCTGAAGACCGGTGGTGCTGATGTTCCTACCATGATGGCAGCTTTGTTCGGCACGTTGATGCTGGCAAGTTGTACCGAGATGGTGATCTCCCGCGTTCTGCATCTGGCGCGCCGCATTATTACGCCGCTGGTTTCTGGCGTTGTGGTGATGATTATCGGCCTGTCGCTAATTCAGGTTGGGCTGACCTCCATTGGCGGCGGTTACGCAGCCATGAGCGATAACACCTTCGGCGCACCGAAAAATCTGCTGCTGGCAGGCGTGGTCTTAGCCTTAATTATCCTGCTTAACCGTCAACGTAACCCTTACTTACGCGTGGCCTCACTGGTGATTGCGATGGCGGCTGGATATGCGCTGGCGTGGTTTATGGGCATGTTGCCAGAAAGCAACGAACCGATGACACAAGAACTGATTATGGTGCCAACGCCGCTCTATTACGGTCTTGGCATTGAATGGAGTCTGCTGCTGCCGCTGATGCTGGTCTTTATGATCACTTCGCTGGAAACCATTGGCGATATCACGGCGACCTCTGACGTTTCCGAACAGCCAGTGTCCGGTCCGCTGTACATGAAACGTCTGAAAGGCGGCGTGCTGGCAAACGGCCTGAACTCGTTTGTCTCGGCGGTATTTAATACCTTCCCGAACTCCTGCTTCGGGCAGAACAACGGGGTGATCCAGTTAACCGGTGTTGCCAGCCGCTATGTCGGTTTTGTCGTCGCGCTGATGTTGATCGTGCTGGGTCTGTTCCCGGCAGTGAGCGGTTTTGTACAACACATTCCAGAACCGGTTCTGGGCGGCGCAACGCTTGTAATGTTTGGCACCATCGCCGCCTCCGGTGTGCGTATCGTTTCTCGTGAGCCGCTGAACCGCCGGGCAATTCTGATTATCGCGCTGTCGCTGGCGGTCGGTCTGGGCGTGTCTCAGCAGCCGCTGATTTTGCAGTTTGCCCCTGAATGGCTGAAAAACCTACTCTCCTCCGGGATTGCCGCGGGCGGTATTACTGCCATCGTGCTGAATCTGATTTTCCCACCAGAAAAACAGTAATTCACTGGCGGCGGTAAGATAATTACCGCCGCAGTCTCACCTCTTTCACCATTCCCGCCTTGAGGATTGCGCGTAAATCGTGCATAACTCCCTTATGTGCATTTCACGGGATGGAAGACCATGAAATTTATTGGGAAGCTGCTTCTCTACATTCTCATCGCTCTGTTAGTGGTGATCGCTGGCCTCTATTTTCTTCTGCAAACCCGCTGGGGAGCAGAACATATCAGCGCATGGGTTTCCGAGAATAGCGACTATCATCTGGCCTTCGGGGCGATGGATCACCGTTTTTCCGCGCCATCTCATATCGTGCTGGAGAACGTCACGTTTGGCCGTGATGGCCAGCCCGCGACCCTGGTGGCAAAAAGTGTCGACATTGCGCTAAGCAGTCGGCAACTGACCGAACCACGCCATGTCGATACCATCCTGCTGGAAAACGGGACGCTGAATCTCACCGACCAGACCGCGCCGCTACCGTTCAAAGCCGATCGTCTGCAACTGCGTGATATGGCGTTTAATAGCCCGAATAGCGAATGGAAACTGAGCGCGCAGCGGGTAAATGGCGGCGTGGTTCCGTGGTCACCAGAAGCCGGTAAAGTGCTGGGTACGAAGGCGCAGATTCAGTTTAGTGCCGGATCGCTTTCGCTCAATGATGTTCCTGCCACCAATGTACTGATTGAAGGCAGTATTGATAACGATCGCGTTACGCTGACTAACCTGGGTGCCGACATCGCCCGCGGGACATTAACCGGAAACGCGCAGCGTAACGCTGACGGCAGCTGGCAAGTGGAAAACCTGCGCATGGCGGATATCCGTCTACAAAGCGAAAAATCGCTAACCGACTTCTTTGCGCCATTACGCTCTGTCCCGTCGTTGCAGATTGGTCGCCTGGAAGTCATCGATGCTCGTTTGCAAGGTCCGGACTGGGCGGTGACCGACCTCGATCTCAGCTTGCGCAACATGACCTTCAGTAAAGATGACTGGCAGACACAGGAAGGCAAACTGTCGATGAACGCCAGCGAGTTTATTTATGGCTCGCTGCATTTATTTGATCCGATTATAAACGCAGAATTTTCCCCGCAGGGCGTAGCACTGCGCCAGTTCACCAGCCGCTGGGAAGGGGGTATGGTCAGAACGTCAGGAAACTGGCAACGCGACGGGAAAACGCTGATCCTCGATGATGCGGCAATTGCCGGACTGGAATATACCTTGCCAAAAAACTGGCAACAGTTGTGGATGGAAACGACACCCGGTTGGTTAAACAGCCTGCAACTGAAGAGATTTAGCGCCAGCCGCAATCTGATCATTGATATCGACCCTGACTTCCCGTGGCAGCTCACCGCGCTCGATGGTTACGGTGCCAATCTGACGCTGGTTACCGATCATAAATGGGGCGTCTGGAGTGGCTCGGCGAATCTGAATGCCGCCGCCGCAACGTTTAATCGTGTTGATGTCCGTCGTCCGTCGCTGGCGCTAACTGCCAACAGCAGCACGGTGAATATCAGCGAACTGAGTGCATTTACTGAAAAAGGCATTCTGGAAGCCACCGCCAGTGTTTCACAAACGCCACAACGTCAGACCCATATCAGCCTGAATGGACGCGGTGTGCCGGTGAATATTTTGCAACAGTGGGGATGGCCTGAATTACCGTTGACTGGCGACGGCAATATTCAGCTTACCGCCAGTGGCGATATTCAGGTCAATGTCCCGCTGAAACCTACGGTTAGCGGGCAATTGCATGCCGTGAATGCCGCAAAGCAGCAAGTGACTCAAACCATGAATGCGGGCGTAGTTTCCAGTGGTGAAGTTACGTCGACGGAGCCGGTGCAGTAAAAATAAGGACGCTAGCGGATATCAGCGCTAGCGTTCCCCGTTATTAGCGCAAAATTCCATACTCACTGCACAATAACCATTTCACCGGTTCATCTTCTTCTATCGCCGGAAAACGTCCTCCCGGCTCAAGAAAATAATTATCGTGTTGGTCATCATTTACCATCGAGATTTCCCAGCCGAGAACAAACGCTTTTTCCGCCCAGAAGCGATGATACAGACGCGGCGGCAGGCAAATGCCCTGCCCCGGCTTTAGCACCAGCGTTTCACCAGGTTTCATGGTACGCCGCTGACCATCAACACTCACGGTAATGACTCGTTGATCATCACAGAGATTGACTTCGTTGGCCCAGGCCAACTGCATGCATAAGTCTCCACCGCCCCGATTGAGGATATCTTCCATTTTGTGGGTGTGAAAATGCCAGGGAGTCTGCTGATCTTGTTGGATCTGCAACATTTTCTCAGCATACGGTTTTGGATATGCCGCCGACCCCAGCGCGCCGTTGCGCATCGTTAGCAGTGTTAGTCCCGTTTGGTTGAAATCACCACGACCAAAATCGGTGATATCCCAACCGAGCTGTAAGTCGACCACTTCTTGCCAGTTATCCCGTTCCCGCTGCAGCCAGTCATCCACCGTAAAATAGGCGAACTCTGGCAAACAAACGCGGAAGGTCTGCGCAATGGCATGTGCTTTATCAATAACATAATTAATTTGTGAACGTTTCATTGGCTTCTCCGTTGCGCATAGCAAGCCAGGCAGCGCCACGCATTCCGCTACTGTCGCCGTGCTGTGCTTTTACAATGGGAGTGGTGAATTGATCGGTGAAAACCAGTGGAGCGACTTCTGCGTTCAGATCGGTGATAAGCAGTTCCACATTCGAAAGCCCGCCGCCGATCACAATCACGCCAGGGTCAACAACATTAACGATGGTTGCCAGCGTGCGGGCAAGCTGTTGGCGAAAACGTGCCACCTGCTGCATGGCACAAGCATCACCACGTTGTGCCAGGGTGACAATCGCCGCAGAAGTGAGCAAGTTACCAGTCATCTGTTGATAGCGTTCACTAAAACCGCTGCCGGAAACAAACGACTCCACGCAGTTGTGTTTGCCGCAATAGCAACTGACTGATGGACCATCTTCCTGCTCCGTATAGCCTGGCAACGTGATATGACCGCATTCGGCAGCATTTCCCCAGGCCCCTATAAACGGTCGTTGCTTGATGGCAATGCCACCGCCGCAGCCCGTACCAAGCGTAATACCAAATACCACGTCATAATCTTGCCCGGCACCGTCGCAAGCTTCTGATAGCGCGAAACAGTTACCATCATTGGCTATCACCACCGGTTGCCCAAGCAATTGCTGCAAATCAGCCTGTAACGCATGACCGTTAATCACCTGAATATTCGCGTTTTTAATCAGGCCAGTGAGTGGCGAGATACTGCCGGGTAAGGCGATCCCTGTCAGCATCGGTCGTTGAACGTCCCGCCTAATCTGCTCGATAAGCGCCACAACGCATGAGACAAATTGTTGATATGTTGACTTTTGCGTCGGGCAGCGGTAACGGCGAATCTCCCAGCCATGCGCATCCATGACAACGGCGGCGATTTTGGTCCCACCAATATCCAACCCCAGATAGTGCATATCTCGTTCCTTGTTGCGTAAAAGGCGGGTCACCCCGCCCTTCTGGCTTAGTACAGTGATGCTTTACCGAACGAACCGAACAGTTTCATTTTGTGGCGAATGACTTCCCGCGCCGCGTTAATCGCATCCGGATAGATGACGTTCGGGTCCCACCAGCTCTCTTTAGCGAGAATTTCACGCACTTTCTGGAAATAGGCGTATTTCATATCGCTGGAGATATTGATTTTGCCGACGCCGAGCGTAACTGATTCAGCAATCTCCGCGTCCGGGTTTGCCGAACCACCGTGTAGCACCAGCGGAATATCAATACGTCCGGCAATGTCGCGCAAAATGTTCATTTGCAGCTTCGGCTGCATCCCTTTTGGATAGATGCCATGCGCTGTACCAATCGCCACAGCCAGTGTGTCGGCACCTGTACGAGCAATAAAATCGGCGGCCTGCGCCGGATCTGTGTAGGTCACTTGTGAAACACCACCTTCTACCGACGTTCCTGTTTGTCCGATGGTTCCCAGTTCACCCTCAACCGACACGCCAACCGCGTGAGCGAGGCGAACCACTTCTGCGGTCAGCGCCACGTTTTCTTCATACGGCAGCAGCGAACCGTCGATCATTACTGAGGTAAATCCGCAGCGAATCGCACGCAAAACATGCTCTACAGAGGCACCATGATCGAGGTGCAGTACAAACGGGACCGGACTACGCTGGGTAATTTCGCGAACGTGAGCGAAAAAGGCATCGCCCACAAAATCATGTTCGCTGGGATGGATGGCAATAATCGCCGGAGTATTTGTCGCTTCTGCTTCATCCACGACTGCGCGAAGGAAACAGTTATCCGCCACATTAAATGCGCCAATGGCAAAGCCGTGCTGGCGGGTAGGTTGCAGTAATTCTTTCATCGAAACTAACATGTTAAATCTCCAGTTTCAGCGTGTAGTCCGCCCTGCCGGTGCGTTATTGCACTGGCATAAAGGCCATGACAGAAAATGAATCAGGCTTTGCCGATAGAGCCGCTCGCCTGTAAATACGGTGTAATCGCTTCTTCGAAGGCCAGTTCCATAGCTTTCAGCGCGTCCACCAGTTCAATGGATATATCGTGACAGAGGGTATGCAGGAGCGCGGATTTCCCCCGTTCAAAAATGGCCGCCCCCACGTTGATTTTTGCTACCCCCAGAGTCGTACAGAGCTGGAGCTGATCGAACGGCGTACCGCTACCGCCATGTAATGCCAGAGGCACGCTCGAGCAGTGGAAAATCTCCGCCAGACGCTGAAAATCAATAGCAGGTACAACACCAGGCGCGTACATGCCGTGCGCCGTGCCTACCGAAACGGCCAGTAGATCAATGCCTGTCTGCACGATAAACGGTTCCACATCAGTGGGTTGCGTCATCATGTCTGCATTGGCGGCCTGGTCATAACGCGGCGCATCTGCCAGATGGCCCAGTTCACCTTCCACGCAGAGCTGCGCGCTGGCGGCGAGTTCCACCACCGCCCTGGTCTGGCGCACGTTTTCCTCCAGGGGAAAAGCAGAAGCATCAATCATTAATCCGCTGAAACCAGCACGAAACGCCTGACGAATACAGTCCGGATTTTTGCCATGATCAAGCGCCAGAGCGACCGGTACTGAGGCAGATTCCGCGAGCGTTTTAACCACTGCCGCCGCGACGGGTGCAGGAAAATGCGCCAGATGCCCCTGATAGAGATTGAGAATGATCGGAGCGCGATTCTTCTCCGCCACGCGGATAGCTGCGTGAGCACTTTCCAGATTCATACAGTTGATCGCCAGCAAGGCGTAATGTTCATGCCAGGCTTTCATCACCATACTTTTCATATCGGCAAACATAGGGCCTCCGGTTATTCGAGGGTGAAAGTGATCTCTTCATCTTTCAGCTTTTGATCGCTCAGTTCGTCAAACTCTTCGTCGCGTTCCGTTACCGGTTTCTTCCAGAGTGAAAGCATCACGCCACAAATCACCGTGCCTATACCCAGCGCCAGGCAAAACAGCAGAGGATGGGTGAACAGAGGCACAACAAACATGCCGCCATGCGGAACCGGACTCTCCACGCCCCACACCATGATTAAGCCGCCCGCGACCGCCGATGCCACCACACAAGATCCCACTACTCGCAGCAGGTCACGCGCGGCGATCGGAATGACTCCTTCAGTGATCATGCAGATCCCCATCGGAAACGCGGCTTTCAGCGCCTCGCGCTCCGCACGGGTGTATTTATGGCGTGTCAGTAAGAACGAAAGTGTGATGCCAAACGGAGGGATGATTGAGCCGACAAATTTCACGGCTTCTGGTCCGTAGACGCCACTGACCAGCAAGCCATCGGAAAACAGCGACATGGTTTTGTTGACCGGACCACCGAAATCGAAGGTTGCCATCGCGCCAAGTATGGCCCCCATCAGGAAGCGCGATCCGCCCTGCATCGACTCGAGCAAATGAATCAGTGCTTCTTGTAACCAGGCGATGGGTTTACCAATCAGCGTCATCATTAACAGCCCACCGATAATGGTGCTTAATACCGGCAACACCATGATTGGCATGAGTCCTTGCATCGACTGCGGCAGGCGGATATAGCGTTTAAGTAGCAAAATGGTGTAGCCCACCAGGAAACCACCCAACATACCGCCAATAAATCCGGTATGGATTTGCCCGCAGAGAAAGCCGACAATCAGGCCTGGGGCAAATCCGGGACGATCGGCAATAGAATAGGCAATTGCCGCGCTAATCAGCGGCACAATCAGCCCCATTCCCCAGCCGCCAATCTGATTAAGCATCCACGGGATTGTTCCTGTTTTTTCACCAACATCTGTACCGCCAAGAACTTGCCCCAACGCAATACATATCCCGGCGGCCACAATAAGGGGTATCATCCACGAGATGCCGGTTAATAAATGTTTTTTAATTTCCTGTGAAACCGGAATTTTATTTTCTTTCATATTAAGATCCCTCCAGTATAAGGATCATTTGTTTCCCAGTGATTTTTCGACCTTTTCAAGAAATTGAACGGGCGATTTAATGACGATCTCTGTCTTTACTCGCACAATACGTTTATTGGTGAAGCGTTCTTCTCCTTTTATTTTCACATCTACAGCAAGAATCACGACGTCAGCAGCAGAGATATCTGCCGCCTGTAATTCATTTTCTGTACCAATGGTTCCCTGGGTTTCAACTTTAATGGTATGGCCCAGAGCTTTTGCTCCTTTGATTAACTTTTCACGAGCAATATAGGTATGAGCAATACCCGCCGTACAGGCGGCAACACAGACAATATTCATGACATACTTCCTGTTATTTAGCAGACATCGGATTGTGCATACTGACTAAAGAGATCAATGATTTTTTGCGGACTCGTCTCAACTAACAATTGTTCTATGATGTCATCATCCGCCAGCGCGCCCGCGACCTGGGAAAGTAAACGGATATGGGTGGTATTTTGATCTTCAAGACGTACCGCAAATAAAATAATACAGCGCACGCTACTGCCATCCAGCGTTTCCCAGGGAATATCCTGGCGGGTACGGCCAATTGCCAGCGTAGTATTAATTACCGCAGAAGATTTACCATGCGGGATCGCAATATGATTTTCAAAACCAGTCGAGCCTTCCGCTTCGCGCTGCCAGACATCTTTAATAAAGGTTTCCCGACAATCGATCGCACCATCTTTTTTGAGAAGATTAGTTAATTCTTCAATCGCCTCCGCTTTATTCGTTGCTTGCATATCTAAAATAACGCGATTCGTATTCAGGATTTTTGTTATGTCCATTCGTCATACCTCATAAAATTCTGACATTAAATTTCAACGACCCGAGACGTCGCATGATGTAATTTTTCCGTAATCACCATTTCAGTGACCCGCTTAATATCGGCATCATTAAAAAAAACGGTAACATAAGCGACCGGCATAGTGACTGTAGGCAAATTAATGGTCGAAATAATCAGTTCGATATTGTCAGGCAAAACCTGTGATAAATTCGCTGCTGAAATAACATCAACAATCGTCCATTCAGGAAATGCTCGCAGAATACGGCTTTTCAGTAGATGCGAAGTTCCGATTCCGGTTGAACAGACCAGTAATACACGTTTACGGGCAATTTGCCGCTCCATCGCAGCCTGAAAATGAACGGTCAGGTAACCCACTTCATCCTCGCTCACTGCATTCTCACCCCAGGTTTTAAATACCTGATTCACCACATATTGCGTCAACCGCCAGACATCCGCTAATTCTGCTTTAATATCTTCCAGCAATGGATTACGGATATGAATGCGATAATTTAGACGGTTAATCAGCGGCTTAATATGCACCAATAAGCCATCATATAATGCGCTGTCTTCACTAAAATCGCAGTCCACGATGTCACTGAATACCGTAATTAAACGCCAGGTAATCAGACGCGCTTCATTGCTGGCCTGCATATGTGAAATAATGCTAACATCTTTTTGTCCATCAATCACCACACCTGATGAAATGATATATTGATAAATAAACCAGACTTCATCATCGGGCAATGTATGTGCAATTCGTTGTTCTATCTTATGAATCATCTGACTGGCAACATTAAAGATATTTTCATCATATTGTCTGGTTTGATCTTCTTCTCTTGATAACGCATTCCCGTGCGTGTTGCGATACATCATAATAAGGATGTGAGTAAAAATGTTAACGTAATAAGGTTCTCCCAAAGACCAACTTAATTCATTTTCCATATCCAGTAACAATGACTGGACAAATAACACCTCTTCTTCTCCAAAATAATGGACTAATGCTTTATAGCTTCCGGGATCCAGACGTGAATACACGACACCTTGCGGCTCATTATGGTTAATAATGCCGTTAATCAGTAATGCCATTGCCTGTCGGACTTGCCCTTCACTACCTTCAATATGCGTACCACTTGGACTGCGGATCAACGATAACCCCAACGGCGCAAGCCAGGACTCAATTACTCTCAGGTCATTAACAATAGAGGCTCCGCTGATAAAGTAGCGTTCTGACAATTTACTGATCGACGTTTCATTCGGTGTTTCACTTAATAACTGCGACGCTATTTTAACGCGCCTGGCATTATTCATTACACCATCAATCTCTTCACATTCTGCCACCAACAAATGATCAAGATGCAGCAAATCAGCAATATTCTCCGCACTTAACATCACACCCGCGCCAGCACGCTTCTCAACATTTATTCTCCATTGTCCCAGCCATTGCTCAAGTAAACGTAAATCACGTTGAATAGTTTTTTCCGAAACATTTAAATAGCCGGCAATCGTAACAATAGTCGTATATTCCCTTCGAGGTAAAAGGAATCGTAATAATCTGTTTTGTCGCGAGGTAATCATTTGCATTTTTTACCCTTATCACAGATTAAGAAGCCCCATATGGAAGAGCTTCAGTTGCCATCTCTGAGGGTAAATATAAAGCAGAATAATTTCACAACAATACTAAAATCTGTCCGTAATCCGGACAGTGATAAAACAAAGCAAGGCGGTTAAGGGATATTTTTCAGCACAGATCACATTTTCGTGATGAATAATCGTGATCATGCTCGCAAATACGATGGAAGAAATATTTATTACCAGATGTGAGATTATTTACCGGATACGACACAAAACCATTCGTATCCGGCATTCTTCAATAGATTACAACGTAATTGTCAGCGCATTCCCTTGAGGAGTCACCACCAGTCCCTGCTCACTTTCAGCCTGCGAACCGCCTTGCAGACCATTTACTTTCACAATATTGCGCAAGCACAGTGTCCAGTTCTTCGCCTCGCCCGTACCAGTCACAGTAATCGTGTTGCCAGTACGTGCTGCTTTTAAAGTAAAGATCACCGAACCGTCAGCATCGGGCACTTCACAGACGGCTTCATGCCCGTCTTGCAGATTAAAGAGGTGGAATGCCGTACCTTCGTGCCACGCGTAATCGGGACGTTGATCGTTGTTGCCCAGCGCCAGTAGGGTGCTATCACGCACATAAACGGGCAGACTCAGGAAGCTGTGCTGCTGTTTATGCCAGCGACTACCGTCGAGTTCATCGTTGTGCCACAGGTGTGTCCAGCGACCTTCCGGCAGGTAGAACTGCACATCGCCCGCTTCTGTGAACACAGGCGCAACCATCACGTTGTCGCCTAACATATATTGACGGTCAAGGTAATCACAAGCCGGATCGTCCGGGAACTCCATCATCATGGCCCGCATCATCGGCGTACCCCGGGCGTTTGCACGTGCAGCTTCACGATACAGATACGGCATCATGCGGCATTTCAGTTGCGTGAAGAAGCGCACCACATCACAGGACTCATCATCGTAGGCCCACGGCACACGATAAGATTTGCTGCCATGTAAACGGCTATGGCTGGAAAGCAAACCAAACGCGCACCAGCGTTTGTAAACGTGCGCCGGAGCGGTATTTTCAAAGCCGCCGATATCGTGGCTCCAGAAGCCAAAACCTGAAAGGCCAATAGACAAACCACCGCGCAGGCTTTCCGCCATTGATTCGTAGTTAGCGTAACAGTCGCCACCCCAGTGTACCGGAAATTTCTGCGCACCAACGGAGGCCGAGCGGGCAAACAAGACGGCTTCTTCCTCACCAACGGTGTCCTTGAGCACGTTCCACACCAGTTCGTTGTAGATGTACGCATAATGGTTATGCATTTTCTGCGGATCGGAACCATCAAACCACTGAACATCGGTTGGAATACGTTCGCCAAAGTCGGTCTTAAAGCAATCAACGCCCATCGCGACCAGACCTTTCAGTTTGTCGGCGTACCATTTGCAGGCATCCGGATTGGTAAAGTCATAAATCGCCAGACCTGGCTGCCATTTATCCCACTGCCACAGCGAACCGTCCGGGCGTTTGAGTAAATAACCTTTCTCTTGTAACTCTTTAAAGACGGGGGATTTTTGCCCAATATAGGGGTTAATCCAGACGCAGATTTTCAGCCCTTTCGCTTTCAGGCGGCGGATCATCCCTTCCGGGTCCGGAAAAGTCAGCGGGTCCCACTCAAAATCGCACCACTGGAAGGCTTTCATCCAGAAACAGTCAAAGTGGAAAACATGCAGCGGCAGATTGCGTTCCGCCATACCATCGATAAAGCTGTTTACCGTCGCTTCGTCGTAGTTGGTGGTAAATGAAGTGGTTAGCCACAGACCGAAGGACCACGCGGGCGGCAGCGCCGGACGGCCAGTAAAACGGGTATAACGATCAAGTACCGCTTTCGGCGTCGGGCCGTCGATAACAAAGTATTCGAGATATTCACTCTCAACGCTGAACTGTACTTTGGAGACTTTCTCTGCTCCCACTTCAAAAGAGACGCATTGAGGATGATTGACCAGTACCCCATAACCACGGTTAGTCATATAAAACGGGATATTTTTATACGCCTGTTCAGTACTTGTGCCGCCGTCCCGGTTCCAGGTCTCTACCGTCTGGCCATTGCGCACCAGGGCAGTAAAGCGCTCTCCCAGACCGTAAACTGTTTCGCCAACGCCAAGATCCAGCCGCTCAAACATATAATTTCGTTGATTATTCGTGTCCTGCACGTAGCCGTTATTTTTCACCTGACTACCGGTAATACGTTCGCCGTTGCGCAGAAAATCCAGTGACCAGAACTCACCTTTGCTGACACGCGCACTTAAGTTGCCACTTTTAAACTCAGCGTAACGTTCTGTGTTTTCGATAGTGACCTTCACGTCCTGCAAAATATTGAGCGGGTAATGAGGACCGTTATTCAGCGCCCCCTGAAAATGCTCAATCCGTACACCGACAATACCTTCCTGTGGGGAGAAAAAGCGCAGCGTAAATAAAGGAGTATCAAGCTGCCAGGTACGTTCACGCACATCACGAGGGGCAGCATAGACCACCATTTCATTACCCTGCTGTTCAACCTCGAACACCTGAAGCGGGTGAATCAAATTGAGGCCAGGTTGAATCAACCAGTTTCCGTCGCTAATTTTCATTGCCGTTCCTTAGTTCTGCACTTCTTGAGAGGTGAATTGTTGCTGGCAACGGCGTTTGCCCTGCGCCAGCTGTTCCATAACGGTTTTCAGATTGTGCGTCGTGAGCGAGTAGTAGCGTTTAGCGATAATCGCGCTCAGCAAGTAACAGATCGCCGGAACAATCGTGAATAGCGCGATAATGATGCTAATTGTGACGCTGTTCTGCGCTTTTTCTGCCGCATCATATCCGCCATAAGCCAGCATCCAGCCGATAAGGGCACCACCGAAGGCCAACCCCAGTTTGAGCACAAACAGCGTGCCAGCAAAACTGATCCCGGTCAGGCGTTTACCATTGCACCACTCGCCGTAGTCGACGGTATCGGACATCATTACCCACTGGATAGGTGTCACCAGTTGATGCAACACACCAATCACGAAGATGAAGACAAACATGGTGATGCTGGCCTGCATAGGAACAAAGAACATCGCGAGGCTAATCACTGCCAGCAGGGCGTTCGTCCACCAGAAGATAGTGACTTTACATTTCCAGTCGGTCAGCGGTTTCGCCAGTGCGGAACCAATCAGGTTACCCACGCAATAAGTGGTGAGAAAAGCAACAAACACTTCCGGCGTACCCAAAATCCATGTGACGTAATACATCATCGCCCCACCGCGTACGCACACCGCCAGGATATTGAAAATTGTCAGGAAACCGACAATACGCCACTGGTCGTTTTGCCAGATATCACGTAAATCATCCCGCATAGACGTCGTTGTAGGTGGTGCTTCAACGCGTTCTTTAGTGGTGAAGAAACAGAATGCCAGCATCATAAATGCCACCACGGAAAGGACCGCGATACCGCCCTGGAAACCGAGTGGTTTATTATCACCACCAATTAAATTAACCAGTGGCATCATCAGAACAGTAGAGAGCATGCCTCCCGCGGTCGCCAGCACAAAACGCCAGGATTGCAGCGAGATACGCTGAGTCGGGTCATTGGTGATTACACCACCCAATGCGCAGTAAGGGATATTGACGATGGTATAAAGTAAGGTAAGTAGGGTGTAAGTAATTGCTGCATAAATCATTTTTCCGTTCATACTGAGATCTGGCGTGCTATAGGCCAGTACACAGACGATCCCGAATGGCAGTGCGCCAAACAGCACCCACGGCCGAAATTTACCCCAGCGAGAGCGCGTTCGATCGGCCAACAATCCCATGCAAGGATCGGAAATCGCATCCAGTGCACGAGCGACCAAAAACATGGTTCCGACAAATCCGGCAGGAATGCCAAAAATATCGGTATAAAAGAACATCATATATAACATTACGTTATCGAAAATAATGTGGCTGGCGGCGTCTCCCATGCCATAACCAATTTTCTCTTTAACGGACAACACTTCACTCTTCATCTGCTTTTCCTTGATGCTATAGGGGTGCTGAGACCGATAACGCATTTTGTAAACCATCCCTGCGAGAGCGAATATTCCGATATCTGGTTATTAATTTATGATTCTTGTTTTATGTGATCGTGGTAGCGTTAATTTCGCTCATATATCATTGTAAAATATGAGTTTTATATGAACTATAATGTTTTCGTGATAATACGCTGCGTGTATTAGGCGGAAAAAACTGATCTGGGGGATGTAGAAACTCAAGGAAGTAGCTATAATGCGCCCCGCCTCCATGTAGCAATCGAGGCGCGGAAGATCGTCGTCTCCGGTGAGGCGGCTGGACTTCAAATCCAGTTGGGGCCGCCAGCGGTCCCGGGCAGGTTCGACTCCTGTGATCTTCCGCCAAAATGCCTCTCCTGAACTCTCCCGACGTCAACAACACTCCTTCGGAGGCGACATGTCAGACAAAGACTTAACCCAGCCCCCAGCAGGCGAGTTTATTATGTTTGCCAGCGGTGACGGAAGAGTGCGTGTTGAATGTCGCTTTGAGTCAGACACAATCTGGTTATCCCAGGCGGCAATGGCTGAACTGTACGATAAAGATGTTCGCACTATTAACGAACATTTAATCAATATATTTTCCGAAGGTGAACTTGTTCAAAACTCAACCATCCGGAAATTCCGGATAGTTCGCCAGGAAGGAAAACGTCAGGTTTCCAGAGAGATAGACCATTACAACCTCGAAGCCATTCTCGCTGTCGGCTATCGCGTTCGCTCGCCTCGAGGCACGCAATTCCGCCAGTGGGCCACCCAGACGCTTCAGGAATACCTGATCAAAGGTTTTGTGATGGACGATGAGCGGCTGAAGAATCCGCCTGTCGGTTCATCGGTTGTGCCCGACTATTTTGATGAGATGCTTGAACGCATCCGCGATATTCGCGCCAGCGAGCGTCGGGTATATTTGCGGGTGCGGGAGATCTTTGCTTTAGCTGCCGACTATCAGCCATCGCTTAAAGAAACCACGCAATTTTTTCAAACCATCCAGAATAAACTGCATTTTGCCTGTACCGGGCATACCGCTGCGGAACTCATCCACAAACGAGCAGATGCCAACCAGCCGCACATGGGCTTGACCAGTTATAAAGGTGAAGAGGTACGTAAGGGCGACGTGACGGTGGCAAAAAATTATCTCACCCAGGATGAGGTCAGCGAACTTAATCGCGTGGTTAATATGTGGCTGGACTTTGCCGAGGATCAGGCCCGTCGTCGTCAGCAAGTCTTTTTGCGCGACTGGCAGGATAAGCTGGATCAGTTCCTGCAATTTAACGACCGAGAGGTTCTACAGGGCGCTGGTAAAATCAGCAAGAAAATGGCCGATGAAAAAGCGCAGGCGGAGTATGTTCAGTTTGCCGAACAACAACGGCGCTTAAAAGAAGCCGAAGGCGAGAAGGATATCGCTGGTTTGCTACAGTGGAATAAAGAGTCGAAAAAGTAGCCCGGAATCCCCCCAAACGCCATACGCAAAACCATTTGGGGGTACTTATGGTGTTACTCATTTATCAAATTCAAAATATAAACATTAAATCAATAACTTAACCATCAAATGCGACTCCTGTGATCGCCAAAATGCCTCTTCAGTGATCCCCATCCTGCTTATTTCTGAGCAACCTGACCCTGCTGATGTATCTGGTAGTATGACAGAGTGATTCGTTTTTCTTGCCGAGTGTACGAAAACGTCTTCCTTGCCACCGACTATCAACCGTCACTCAAAAAAACCTCTCTTTTTTTCAAGCTATCAAGAATAAGTTGCATTTTATCTGCACCGGACACCAGCCATCCATATATGGCTTTTACCTGCTACAAAGATGAAGAAGTGCATAAATGTGATGTTAAAACAATCAAAGAAAAATTACATGCGCAATAATTTCACTATAACATTATAATCCATGGTGAAAATAACACTGCACAAGGATTGTCATCATCAAACTCATCGGAACTATTTTTTCTGTCGTCATTGGTGTAATACTGATTGTAAGTATCCTTTCAGGAGATTATTTTTGCCGTGTGGGGCATGGAACTTGTAAAGCAGCCAAAAGCGCTAGGCATTTAATTGAAAGTAAAGAGAAAAACAGAAGTAGTCGCGTCAAAGTCTTTAGCACGCATATTAATTTGAGTCATCCAGCGGCATCCTGGCTAGCAACTCAAACTTGCGCTACCAATATATTCAATCTGTTTCAAAACAATAATGCCATTTATTTATTCGAAAACGATAATAAAATTGAACTGCGAATGGGGCATGATTCTTTTTTCTCTATTGAAACGATTGATAAAATTAACAAAGAAAACATCAAAGAAATAAAACTAAAAAATGAGACAACATATATTTATCTTCCTAATCCAACCATTTTAATAACCACGACATCAACACCTGAACGACAGTTTTCTATTTCTGTTCTGAATGATGACAACAAAGAAAATATACCTACCGATACCGCACCTTGTTTTACAATTGGTATTCCTGATGAATATACTAAAGCCATAGAGTTATTGAACATTAAATAATTAAATTTCATAGTGAGTTTTTTTAAATACCATATGAATAATTGTTATATGTCATTATTTCCTCCATTCACTAAAACTGATTGATTACTCTACTCCCTCACCGTCATCGGTAGTGGTATCCTTAACGTATATTGATGAAAAGACAAAACAGTATGCAGAGGGAAAAATGGGTTCCACCAGAAAGGGGATGCTGAACGTTCTGATTGCCGCCGTGTTGTGGGGAAGTTCAGGGGTCTGCGCGCAATACATCATGGAGCAAAGCCAGATGTCGTCGCAGTTTTTGACTATGACGCGTTTGATATTCGCCGGTTTGATTCTGCTGACGCTATCATTTGTTCCTGTCTCTTATACACATCTGACGCTGCCGACGACTTAATAGGTGTAGAT
>ERZ1027269.411-NODE-411-length-16712-cov-11.283905_pt1 | contig 16712 bp, 6 predicted proteins | sample MGYA00519471_ERZ1027269 | MGnify/ENA primary metagenome ERZ1027269 (study PRJEB26926, sample SAMN06164687) | human gut metagenome | biome: ENVO:00009003; feature: ENVO:2100002; material: ENVO:00002003 | host: Homo sapiens | place: USA | collected 2012 ...
ATTTTTTAATTAATAAATTACTAATTTATGAAAAACAAGAGAAAGGCCATATTATTGGTCGGGGCTTTGCTTTGCCTTAATTTGAATATCTTCTCACAGAATATACCATTGAAAATGAATAAAGTGTCAGTGAAAAAAGCTATGACTGAGCTAAAAGAAAAAAGTGGATATTCATTTGTGTATATAGCTGGGGATGTAGATACGAAAAAGATTGTTAATATAGATGCTGAGCAACTGCAAGAAGTTATTGAGCAAATCTTGGAAGGACAAAATGTTTCTTATGAGATAAAAGATAAAAATATCGTTATTCGGAAGAAGGAGGTAGAACAGTCCATGTTGAACGAGAAAAAATTACAAGATATTTCAGGGCTTGTGATGGATGTTATGGGAGAACCTATCGTAGGAGTTAATGTGATGGAAAAGGGGACTACTAATGGTACTATTACTGATATGGATGGTAAGTTTTTACTTAAAGCTCCTGCGAATGCAACTCTTATTATTAGTTTTATCGGTTATAAGACTCTTGCTGTTAATTTGGAAGGGGAAAAGAATGTGAATATAACTCTGAAAGAGGATTTGGAACAATTAGATGAAGTGGTGGTGGTTGGTTATGGAACTCAAAAAAAATCTAGTTTGACAGCATCCGTGGCGACAGTGCCTGCAAAAGAACTGAGTAAACAGATGGGGCATTCTGTTGCAGCTGCTTTGCAGGGGAGGGCTCCAGGAGTAGAAATATTGCAAAAGGGGGGAGAAGCTGGGGCAGATATCAAGATACTTGTTCGGGGAGCAGGTACATTTGGTGCTACTGAACCTTTATATGTTATTGATGGCGCATTTTCTAATAATGGGCTAAATTCGTTGAATCCTTCAGATATTGAATCAATAGAAATCCTGAAGGATGGTTCGGCGGCTGCCATTTATGGCTCTCGCGCTGCAAATGGGGTTGTGCTGATAACTACCAAGCATGGTCAAAAAGGTAAAGCAAAAGTTGAAATTTCTGCAAACTATTCTTTGCAGACCCCTTCTAAATACCTTGATTTTCTAGATGCAAATGAGCATCGCGAATATACTAAGCAAATTGTTGCAAATTCAACAAACCAGACTCAAGCTCCAGAAAATATTCATCCTACTAATCCTGATATTAATACTGACTGGCAAGATGCATATCTAAGAAATGCTCCTATGTATAATTTGAATGCTTCAATTTCTGGTGGTGGTGAATATTCAACTTTTAATACAAGTTTGGGGTATTTTGATCAGCAAGGTATTATGGAATTTTCTGGTTTTAAGAAATATAATGCACGTGTCAATGGAACTTTTAAGAAAGGACGTTTGACTGTTAGTGAAACTCTTTCTGCTGCTTTTACAAATAAGGAGCCTCAAGTAAGGATGGTGATGGGGATTCCTACTGTTCCAATGACTGATGTAGAGGGAAGGTATGTATCTGCAGGTAAAGATTATTATGTAAATGAAGGAAAAGTTACTAATCCGTTTGCATCTTATTCCAATACTGTTCGAAGAAATAAAACAGTTAATGTTACTGGTAGTTTGAATATAGGACTGAATTTATATAAAGGATTGGATTATAAGCTACTACTTGGAGGTGACTATATATCAACAAATAATATATCTCGGTCCATTGCTTTTGACTCCAATTGGGATGAGAATGGTAATGCAGATCCTGATTATAGCAGAACGATTAATTCACTATCTGAAAGTCGTGGACAGCGATTTAGTTATACAATTGATAACATTTTGACTTATAAGAATATGTTTGCTGGTCATACTATTGATGTAATGGTAGGTACAAGTTGGATGAGAGAATACTATAGAACTATGGGGATTGGTTCTGGTTCTACAGATTTGGGTGGTCCTAATATTACTATTTTTAATGGGAAAGGAGATATAACAAGTGAAGAATACAATTCAGCTTTACTCTCCTTTTTTGCTCGCTTGAACTATGACTATAAGGAGCGTTATCTTGTTTCTGCAAGTATTCGTAGTGATAAATCTTCCAAATTTGCTAAAGGAAATAGGGTCGGTTACTTTCCTTCGGTTTCAGTGGGTTGGAATATACATGAAGAGAATTTTTTTAATATAGAATGGATAAGTAAAATGAAGATTAGAGCTAGTTATGGTGAATTAGGAGCTAATTTTATAGATCCATATTCTTTCCTTTCTACGGCTTATGGTCCAATACCTTCTGTATTCGGTGAAAATCAGATTGGTCAAAGTAGTGTGATGAATGGTTATGTAACCAAATTTGCTCAGGAAAATTTGACTTGGGAAAAATCAATATCTAAAAACGTAGCATTGGAAATGGCTTTTCTGAATAATAAAATTTCTTTTACAGCTGAATATTTTTGGAAAGATAATAATGACTTACTTGCTCCATTACTTCCATTAGCATCATCAGGGCAAACCATTATGACTAATGGGGGGGATTTGCCAGTTTTTAATTCTGCATCTGTTGAAAATAAAGGTTTTGAATTTACGGTAGGTTATCGTAATAATTGGAAGGATTGGAGTTTGGATGTTACTGCCAATATTTCGGCATTAAGAAATAAAGTAAAGAGTTTGGGTGAGGGAGTACAACCCATTAAGGCAGAGGTGATGATGAGTGGTTCTTTTAATGACCGTCCTACTATTACTAAACCGGGCTTGCCTATTGGTACCTTTTGGGGATATGTGGTGGAAGGTTTTGATAATGATGGTAATTTTATTTTTCAGGATAATAATGGTAGTGTGAATGGTGTATTGACAGGAAAGCCGGATGGGAAGATTGATGAGAATGATAAAACGGATATTGGTAATCCTCATCCGGATTTTACTTATGGTTTAAATATAAATGTAGGTTATAAGAATTGGGATTTGACTGCTTTTTTCCAAGGAACGCAAGGTAACGATATTTTTGCTTTAATGAAATATGATTGGTATTTTGGAGGAGCTAATAGTGCTACCCTAAAGGATGCTTTCTATAATTCATGGACTCCGCAAAATCCTAATGCAGAAGCTCCTAAACTGAATAGTAAAAACAGTTCTGGCATAAACTCGCTTCCAAGTACATTCTATGTGGAGGATGGTTCTTATTTCAGATGCAAGAATCTACAAATCGGTTATTCCTTTAATAAGAAATTATTGCAAAAATTCCATATAGAATCATTTAGAATATATGCGGGGGTACAAAATTTATTCACTATCACAAAATATCCCTTGTATGATCCCGAAGTTAGTTCAAACGTGTTGTTTGACAGAGGTGTGGATGGTTTCTGGCAAGCACAGGAAAGTCCTCATGAAGCAACAATGAATTCTAGAGTATATAATCTTGGTGTCAATTTAACTTTCTAAAAACAGAATGAGTATGAAAATAATGTTGCGTAAAATTATAGTTATCATCATCAGTTTTGTAACTATTGGAATGATGGGCTCATGTGAAGATATTTTTAATGATTTGGCGGTGAATCCTAATCAATCAGACGTTAATTCATTTTATACTACACTAGAAAATTGTAATAAGGGAATTCTTGGTATCTATGGGTATATTTCGACTCCTCGTAATTTGGGAGCTTGTGGATTTGGTTTGATGTTGACTCGTAGTGATGAGGGGTGTTCGGTAGCTGATTATGGAGTACCAGGTGCTTATAATGAAGAGTTTACCCCTTCCTATTATTCATTGGTTCAACCTTTTCAGTTAATGTATACAGCTGCTTCCCAAGCTAACCAAATGATTGAAAGTCTTACTGAAATAGAATTCAGCAATAAAGAATTACAGGATGCATATTTGGGGGAGGCTTATTTTCTTCGTGCATTTACACATTTCTTTTTATTCATCAATTATAGGAATATTCCTTTGATTAAAGAATTGCCTAAGGCTCCTAATGAATATAAGCCTCAGGCAACACCTGAAGAGGCTTGGGATTTTATTATAGATGATCTGATCAAAGCTAAAGATTTACTTCCTGACAAGAATTTTTGGGATGCTAAAAATAAAGGACGTGTGACGAAAGCTTCTGCTTATGCACTTTTGGGTAAGTCATATCTTTATAGATCCGGTATTGAACCCAAATATGGAACTTCACAAATAACTTATTATAATGAGGCTGCTGCGGCTTTTGCAGAAATCATTAATGGTAATTGTGGGGACTACAGATTGGTAGATGACTATTCATGGAACTTTGATGTGGCACATGAAAATAATGATGAATCTATTTTTGAAGTACAATTTGTCGGAGTGTTGAATACAGGATTTAACCCAGGATTTGTGGACAGTGGGTTGTTCAATGACGTCCGGTGTAAAATGTGTATAATGAATAGAAGTAGAAATTCGAATAGTTCTGCACAGGTTATGCACAATTGGTTATATGATAAATTTGTAGCGTCAAAAACAGTGACAGGAGAAACTGATCCACGTATGTTTGGTTCGTTTGTTTTTAATGATAATGTATCGGAGATTATACGTCCGAAAGGTATGAAGGTTACTTTTCTTGAAGGGAAGGACTGGGAAGCAGAAATGGGTTCAAAGGAAGGAACATTTGGTGAACAATATGAGTTGGCAATGGGATATAAAATGTGTAGTAGGAAATGGTTGGATTGGACCTTACCTCCGACAGATGATGCTGGTGGGCATTTTTTTAATGGACGTGCACAAGGAGTAAACTGGAGAATGATTCGTTATTCGGATGTTTTGCTGATGTATGCTGAAGCTGTAGTAATGGGAGGGAAAGCCACTGCAAACATAACCCCGTTAGAAGCAATAAACAAAGTACGCGATAGGGTAGGAGTACCTCATGTAACAGAAGCTAATATGAGAACTATTGAAGATGAACGTATTCTAGAACTTACCTATGAAGGCTCCCGATTCTTTGACTTGCTTCGTTGGGGTAAAGTAGTAGAGCGTTTTCGCGAATTGGAAAATACTGATCCTTTGTTTAAAAGGTTTAGCAGGGCTCAATATATGGGGTTTAAGGAAAATAAGAATGAATGGGTTCCATTGCCAATTGATGAAGTAGAGGGTAATCCATATATCACTAAAAATAATCCAGGATGGTAATTAAAAATAGAATAATTATGAAAGTATTTTATTATATTATATGTGCAGCTTGCTTTGCCGGCTGTGTGTCATCTTCCAATGATAAAACGGTGAAAGAGAATGGTAGAACATTGCATAATGGCATTGTGCTGCCCGAGCAATGGCCTCCTAGTATGATTGATGATGGAGTACGTCGCGAAATGTCTTTACCTTATATTTCAAACAAACCGACTGTTATTTCTGTAAATCTAGGACGCCAATTATTCGTTGATGATTTTTTAATTGCAGAAACAGATATGGAGCGTGTTTCCCATAAGGCTATGTTCTATGAGAATAATCCGGTACTTGCTCCGGATAAGGAGTGGGAATACACTTTTGAACGTGCTCCTTATGCTGCTCCTTTCAGTGATGGAATATGGTATGATGAAAGCGAACAAAAATTTAAAATGTGGTATTTGGCTGGTGCCGGATCTATGCACAAACATCGTCAAAGCTTTTATACTTGTTATGCAGAGTCAAAAGATGGGAAGCATTGGGAAAAAGTGAATATGGATATAGTGCCGGGTACGAATATTGTAGATACTTGTGATCGGGATGCGGCTACAGTTTGGCTCGATAAAATGTGTCCAGAACCAGAAAAACGTTTCAAACTCTTCAATGTGGAAAAACATAGTGGAGGATGGAAAATAATTTTAAAATATTCAAAAGATGGTATTCATTGGTCGGAAGGAGTTGCGCAATCAGGACCGGTGGGGGATCGTACCACTGCTTTCTATAATCCGTTTACTCAAAAATGGGCTATTAGTCTACGGCAGGGGAGTAAAGCAGACGGACGCTCTAGAGGCTATTTGGAAAATGAAGATCCAGAGATGGCAGTTAGCGTGGCGCATTCATTGGCTAAAGGAATAAAGGATAAAAATATAGTTTTGTGGTTTACTCCTTCCGATAAGGAACTGCCACATCCTGAATTTCCTGATGTGCGTCCAGCCATTTATAATTTTGATGCTATGCCTTATGAAAGTGTTATGCTAGGGTTCTATGCTATGTGGAAAGGACCAGAGAATGATCTCTGTGGTAAGTTAGGTATTCAGAAAAGAAATGAAATAGGGATGGGATATAGTCGGGATGGTTTTCATTTTTATCGTCCCAGTTATGAACCTGTTATGGGAGTAAATGAAACGGAAGGGGCATGGAATTGGGGAAATATGCAGTCTGTTATTGGCGTACCTCTCATTGTTGGTGATTCTTTGTATTTGTATTCTAGTGGAAGAATGAAGAATAAAGTGATGTGGGATGGATTTACTTCTACTGGGTTGGCAACTTTACGTCGTGATGGGTTCGTTTCCATGCATACAGACACAGAAGGGGTACTTGTTACCGAGAAAATAAAGTTTGATGGTAATCATTTTTTTGTGAATGCACAAGCAAAGGATTTGCAGGTGGAGATAATGGATGAAAATGGTAATGTGATTACGGGATTTTCCAGAGAGGATTGTAAGGAAATGAATGATTTGAACAGTACTAAACAATTGGTAACTTGGAAATCAGGTAAAAAACTTGCTGCTCTTTCAGGCAAGATAGTTAAAGTGAAGTTTTATGTTACTTGTGGAGATTTATATGCTTTTTGGATTTCTCCATGGGACACAGGAGAAAGTAGGGGATATACAGGTGGTGGTGGTCCGGGACTCAATCCTTGTGGAATCGATATTAAATAACTGATATGTGTAAAACATAGTTGTGTTACGTCGTGTATTTTGTTGGTGGCTGCTTCATGAGAATGAAGCAGTCATTTTTTGTATTACAGATAAATTTTGCTTGGTTGAGCTAAGTCAATATTTAAGTATGAGGAAAATGTAGACATAAAAAAAGGAGCAACGCCTTGCTCCAACCTTTGTTAACCTTAAATCTAATACTATGAAAAACACGTTGCAAAGGTACGTGTTTTAGTGAATTTTGCAAATAAAACAACTAAAAAAATATGTTTTCTAACACGTTTTAATACTTTTGTCCTATTTGTTAAGGATGAGGACTTTTTTTATTTACTTGTATTTTGTCTTTTTTACATATAAAACCGTATATTTGTTGCCACTTTTGCAAAAGGATAAAAACGAATGGTTTCAGTAGATAATTTGAAAGTAGAGTTTGGAGTAACGCCTCTGTTTGAGGATGTGTCATACGTTATCAATAAGAGAGATCGTATTGCGCTGGTCGGGAAGAATGGGGCCGGTAAGTCTACTATGCTTAAGATATTGGCAGGAATACAGGCGCCTACTTCAGGTAGTGTTTCTGTTCCGCGTGATGTGACGATAGGCTATCTGCCTCAAGTCATGATTCTGAGTGATAAACATACTGTGATGGAAGAGGCGGAGATGGCTTTTGAACATATCTTTGAGTTGCAGGCTAGTATTGAGAGAATGAATCAGGAGTTGGCGGATAGAACAGATTATGATTCAGAAAACTATCGTAAACTGATTGAGAAATTCACCCATGACAATGAACGCTTTTTGATGATGGGAGGTACCAATTATACAGCTGAGATAGAACGTACATTGATGGGGTTGGGATTTAGCCGGGAGGATTTTAACCGTCCTACATCTGAGTTCAGTGGTGGATGGCGTATGCGTATAGAGTTGGCCAAGTTGCTGTTGCGACGGCCCGATGTGTTGCTGTTGGACGAGCCTACCAATCATCTGGATATAGAAAGCATTCAATGGTTGGAAAACTTTTTGAAGACAAGTGCGGGAGCCGTTGTATTGGTGAGCCACGACCGTGCATTTATTAATAATGTGACCAATCGTACGATTGAAATATCTTGCGGGCATATCTATGATTATAAAGTGGCTTACGATGAGTTTGTGGTATTGCGCAAAGAACGTCGTGAGCAGCAATTGCGTGCATACGAGAACCAGCAGAAGCAAATTCAGGATACGGAAGATTTCATAGAGCGTTTCCGTTATAAGGCTACCAAGGCTGTACAGGTGCAGAGCCGCATCAAGCAATTGGAAAAAATAGTTCCTATTGAAATTGATGATGAAGATAATTCAGCCTTGCGGTTGAAGTTTCCGCCTGCCATGCGTTCCGGCAATTATCCGGTCATTTGTGACGGGGTGAAGAAAGCATATGGCAGTCATATCGTTTTTCACGATGTGACTTTGACTATTAATCGAGGTGAGAAGGTGGCTTTTGTCGGAAAGAATGGGGAAGGTAAGTCCACTTTGGTGAAATGTATAATGGACGAAATCCCATACGAAGGTAAACTGACCATCGGGCACAACGTACAGATTGGTTATTTTGCTCAGAATCAGGCTCAGATGCTGGATGAAAATCTGAGTGTTTTTGATACGATTGATTATGTGGCAAAAGGGGATATTCGTTTGAAGATTCGTGATATTCTGGGAGCATTCATGTTTGGAGGTGAGGCTTCTGATAAAAAAGTAAAGGTACTGTCGGGTGGGGAGCGGAGTCGTCTTGCCATGATAAAACTTTTGTTAGAACCGGTGAATTTCCTTATTTTGGACGAACCTACCAATCATCTGGATATGCGTTCAAAGGATGTATTGAAAGAAGCTATCAAGGAATTTGATGGAACGGTGATTGTTGTTTCTCATGACCGTGAGTTCTTGGATGGACTGGTGACCAAAGTTTATGAATTCGGAGGTGGAGTAGTAAAAGAACACATTGGCGGCATTTATGATTTTTTACAGAAAAAGAAAATAGAGAGTCTGAATGAGTTGCAGCTTTCGGCTTCTCCTACTGTGTCTGCCACTAAAAAGGAAGAACCCGAAACGGTCAGTGAGAACAAATTATCTTATGAGGCGCAAAAGGAATTGAATAAGAAAATTCGTAAATTGGAGAAACGAATTGCGGATTGTGAACAGAAAATAGAAAAGCTGGAAACTGAGATTGGCGAGGTGGAAGCTGATATGGCTACTCCCGAAGGTGCATCGGATATGGCTTTGTATGAAAAGCATCAGAAACTGAAAAAGGACTTGGATCAGACGGTAGAAGAATGGGAAACCGTTTCTATGGAATTAGAAGAGATGCAGGGAAGTTAAAGTATGTATCATATATATAGAACAAATGAAAGCAAAACATTATTTACCAATGGCTGTATTGGCTCTGGCAGTAGCTGCCGGATGTGACAGTAAAAAGGAAGCCGTCATGACTTCGGGTATAGACTTGACAAATTTGGACACTACGGCTGTTCAAGGAGCTGATTTTTATCAGTATGCTTGTGGCGGATGGATGAAGAAACACCCTCTGACCAATGAATATTCCCGTTTTGGCTCATTCGATATGCTTGCCGAAAATAACCGGGAACAACTGAAAGGATTGATTGTGGAAATTGCTGCCGGACAGAATGCGCAAGGTACAATAGGTCAGAAAATAGGGGATATCTATAATCTGGCTATGGATAGTGTGAAACTGAATGCGGATGGAGTAACTCCTATTCAAGCTGATTTGGAAAAGATTGCTTCAGTGAAGGATAAATCGGAAATAGTTCCTTTGATGGCGGAACTGGCTCATAGCGGTGTATTCCCTTATTTCAGTTTCTATGTGGGTGCCGATATCATGGACAGCAAGAGCAATTTGTTTCAATTGTATCAAGGGGGTATCAGTCTGGGTGAAAAAGAATATTATCTGGACAATGATGATGTGACTGTCAATATCCGTAATAAGTATAAGGAACATATTGTAAAGATGTTCCAATTGGCTGGTTTTGATGAGGCTGCCGCTAAAAAGAAAATGGAGGCTGTAATGGATATCGAAACCCGTATTGCAAAAGCTTCTTTCAGTGCGGTGGAACAGCGTAACCCTGCGGCCAATTATCATAAAATGTCTTTGGATGAATTAAAGAAAGAGATTCCGGGCATTGACTGGGATGCTTTCTTGAATGGTATAGGCGTGAAAGGGGTGACTGAACTGAGTGTTTCTCAAGTGGATCCGATTAAAGAGGTTGAGAAAATTATCAATAGCTTGCCGGTTGAAAATCAGATCGCTTATATGCAATGGAATCTGATAGACAGGGCTGCCGGTTACTTGAGTGATGATTTGGTAGCACAAAACTTTGATTTTTATGGAAAAACACTATCCGGTAAACAGGCTAACCAACCTCGTTGGAAGCGTGCCGTAAGTACTGTGAATGGGGTACTGGGTGAAGCGGTAGGTCAGATGTATGTGGAGAAATATTTTCCGGCAGCCGCAAAAGAACGTATGGTGCAGTTGGTAAAGAATCTGCAGACCGCATTGGGAGAACGTATTCGGAATTTGGAATGGATGGGTGACAGCACAAAGATTAAAGCTATTGAGAAGTTGAATTCTTTTTATGTAAAGGTTGGCTATCCTGATAAGTGGAGGGATTATACCGGTTTGAATATTGAAAAAGATTCTTATTGGGCCAATGTGAAGCGTGCTACAGAATTCGAACTGGATTATATGTTATCCAAGGCAGGAAAGCCGGTTGACAGAGATGAATGGGGAATGACTCCGCAGACTGTCAATGCATATTATAATCCGACCACGAATGAGATTTGTTTTCCGGCGGGTATTCTTCAATATCCGTTTTTTGATATGAATGCTGATGATGCATTTAATTATGGAGCTATTGGCGTGGTTATCGGTCATGAAATGACTCATGGATTCGATGATCAGGGACGTCAGTTCGATAAGGATGGTAATTTGAAAGATTGGTGGACAGCCGAAGATGCCAAACGTTTTGAAGAACGTGCTCAGGTAATGGTGAATTTCTTTGATAGCATTCAGGTTTTGCCGGGACTCAATGCCAACGGTTCTTTGACTTTAGGTGAGAATATAGCCGATCATGGTGGTTTGCAGGTTTCTTTCCAGGCGTTCAAGAATGCGACAAAAGATGCTCCCCTGCTGGTAAAAGACGGATTTACTCCGGAACAGCGCTTCTTCTTGTCATACGCCGGAGTGTGGGCTGGCAATATCCGCGACGAGCAGATTCGTTTGCAAACAAAGTCTGATCCACATTCATTGGGCAGATGGCGTGTGAACGGAGCACTCCCTCAAATTGGTGCATGGTATGATGCTTTTGGCATTAAAGAGGGGGATCCTATGTATTTGGCTCCTGAAAAACGTGTTTCTATTTGGTAAGCTTTGTATGTAAAAGATAATAAGAAAGCATGGTAATTGCTGAGAATTCGGCATTTACCATGCTTTCTTTTTGGAATTTACATGATAAACACCTATTTTTGTGCCCGATGAAACGGAGACGATACATAGCATGGGTATTGATGTTGGTCAGCATTATCATGTTGACAGCATCTGTTCTGCCTCATCATCATCACCGGGAAATTCTTTGTTTGCAGCATGATATGACTTTGTGCGGCTGTCAATGTTCCGTGCAGCATCAGCAGCATAATAATAGTTCTGATGAGAATCATACATGTAATGCCGGATGTGTGACCAAGTTTAAAAGTGTAACTCCGGATCGGGCCCAAGACAGTGTTTCTCCTGATTATTCGTTTTGTTTGCTGTTATATACGGTGACGGATGTATTGGCGCTTTCATTGCGGTTGACAGAACACAACACATTACCTTATAATTACTATTTAGAAAAACTGCATTCTACGTGTCTTCCCCACGTAAAGGGGTTGCGTGCTCCTCCTTGCGATGTTCTTGCTTAACAGATAGAAAGTTTATCTTTTTATCCGCAACTTTGTTGCATTTTCTTTACACTAATTTTGCATTTAGTAAAAAGTAAGAACAAATAATATCATCATGAAGAAACTTATCTTTATGGGAGTCTTAGGCTTGTTCCTCTTAGGCTCTTGCAACAGTAAATCGGGTCATGATCACGAAGGACACGATCATGGAACGGAGGAAGCACATAATCACGACCACGAAGGGCATGACCATAATCACGAAGGGCATGACCATGAAAAAGAAAACCACGACCATGAGAATGAAGGTCACGAAGGGCATAATCATGAAGCGGAAGCTTCTGCAGCCGGACATTCCGATGAGATAATTCTGGCTCCAGAAAAAGCAAAAGCAGCCGGGGTAGAATCGGAAATAATCCGGCCTGAATCATTCCGTCAGGTGATAACGACCAGCGGTCAGGTGCAGGCAGCACAAGGCGATGAAAGCGTAGTAGTCGCCAATGTAGCCGGTGTGGTTTCTTTCCGCCATCCGGTAACGGACGGTATGAGTGTGAGCAAGGGGGCTCCCATTCTGAATATCTCTGCTGAGAATATGCCGGACGGAGACCCTGTAAAACGTACCCGTATCGCATATGAAACCGCCAAAAAAGAATATGAACGTGCCGCCAAGTTGGTAAAAAGTCAGATAATATCGCAGAAAGATTTCAATGCCATTAAGGAGAGTTATGAAAATGCATTATTGGCATACGAGGCTATTTCAAAGAACCAGACCAAGACAGGTGTGTCCGTCACAGCTCCTTTAGGTGGTTATATCAAGAATTGTCTGGTGCAGGAAGGTGACTATGTGTCGGTAGGCCAGCCTTTGGTGAGTATCACTCAGAACCGTCGTCTGTTCCTTCGTGTAGATGTTTCCGAGAAATATTATGGTTATCTGCATAGCATCCAGTCGGCAAACTTCAAGACTCCATACGATAATAAGGTATATGAGTTGGGTGAGTTGAAAGGGCATCTGCTTTCTTATGGTAAAGCATCCGGTGGTACTTCTTTCTATGTACCTGTTACTTTCGAATTTGATAATCGGGGAGATGTGATTCCCGGTTCGTATGTGGAGGTGTATCTGCTCTCGTCGGAAATGCCCGATGTGCTGGCCTTGCCTGTTACGGCACTGACCGAAGAACAAGGTTTGTACTTTGTTTATCTGCAACTGGATGAGGAAGGATATAAGAAACAGGAGGTAACTTTGGGAGCGAGCAACGGAAAGAAAGTGCAGATTCTGACCGGTTTGAAAGCCGGTGACCGTGTGGTAACAAAGGGAGCTTATCAGGTGAAATTAGCGTCGGCTAGCAATGCGATTCCGGCTCATAGTCATGAACATTAATCAGCCGTCCTATGCTAAATAAGATTATACATTTTTCCCTTCAGAACCGTATATTGGTTCTGGTGGCGTCGGTTTTGCTGCTTATCGGCGGTACTTACACGGCTTTTCATACGGAAGTCGATGTGTTCCCCGATTTGAATGCGCCGACTGTAGTGATTATGACCGAAGCGAATGGTATGGCCGCCGAAGAGGTGGAACAATTGGTAACCTTTCCTGTAGAAACTGCCGTGAACGGTGCGACCCATGTGCGCCGGGTGCGTTCATCTTCCACCAATGGCTTTTCCGTTGTGTGGGTGGAATTTGAATGGGATACCGATATCTATCTGGCCCGTCAGATTGTCAGTGAGAAATTGTCCTTGGTCAGCGAGGAGCTGCCCGAGAATGTAGGTAAACCTACCATGGGACCTCAGTCTTCTATTTTAGGTGAGTTGCTGATTATCGGTCTGACTTCGGATACTACTTCCATGCTCGATCTCCGTACACTGGCAGACTGGACTATCCGTCCGCGCCTGCTCTCTACGGGAGGTGTGGCACAGGTTGCCGTGCTGGGAGGTGATATCAAGGAATATCAGGTGTTGCTTGACCCTGCCCGCATGAAACATTACAATGTTACGTTGACAGAGGTGATGAACGTTACCCGTAACATGAATCAGAATGCCAATGGCGGAGTGATTTATGAATATGGAAACGAATATATTGTTCGCGGGGTGCTTTCCAGTCATGATGTGGATCAGTTGTCACGTTCCGTCATCAAGACGGTGGAAGGGGTGCCCGTTACATTGGAGGATATTGCCGATGTGAAGATTGGTTCGCAGGAACCCAAACTGGGTACTGCTTCGGAGAGAGGAAAACCTGCCGTACTGCTGACCGTTACCAAACAACCCAAGACCGGGACTATTGAACTGACAGAGCAGTTGGAAGCCGCATTGAAGGATTTGCAGAAGAATCTTCCGGCTGATGTACACGTTTCTACAGATATTTTCCGTCAGAGCCGTTTTATTGAAAGTTCTATCGGCAATGTGAAGGATTCGTTGTATGAAGGTGCTATTTTTGTGGTGATTGTTCTCTTCCTGTTCCTTGCCAATGTACGTACCACGGTTATTTCATTGGTAACCCTTCCGTTGTCATTGATTGTTTCTATATTGACTCTTCACTATATGGGACTCACCATCAATACCATGAGTTTGGGTGGTATGGCCATTGCCATTGGTTCGTTGGTGGATGATGCCATTGTGGATGTGGAAAATGTATGGAAGCACTTGCGTGAGAATCGCTTGTTGCCCGAAGGGGAACGTAAGAGCGTGATTGAAGTCGTGTTCAATGCTTCGAAGGAAGTGCGTATGCCTATCTTGAACTCTACCTTGATTATTGTAGTCAGCTTTGTTCCTTTGTTTTTCCTGACAGGAATGGAAGGGCGTATGCTGGTTCCGTTGGGCATTGCCTTTATTGTGGCGTTGTTTGCTTCTACGGTAGTGGCTTTGACACTGACTCCGGTACTGTGCAGCTATCTGTTAGGTAATAATAAAAGCAAAGGATTGCCCAAAGAGGCATTTGTGGCCGTATGGATGAAAAAGCATTACCGCAATGCCTTGTTATGGTCCTTGAATCATAAATCCGCAGTATTGGGTTTTACGGGTGGACTGTTTGCGGTGGCATTGGTTATGTTTTTTACATTAGGACGCAGTTTCCTGCCATCTTTCAATGAAGGTTCGTTCACCATTAATATCAGTTCATTGCCGGGAATTTCTTTGGCAGAATCGGATAAAATGGGACACCGTGCAGAAGAGTTGCTGATGTCTATTCCCGAAATACAGACTGTAGCCCGTAAAACGGGACGTGCCGAACTGGATGAGCATGCATTAGGGGTTAACGTGAGTGAAATTGAGGCCCCGTTTGAATTGAAAGACCGTTCCCGCCAGGAACTGGTAGCCGATGTGCGTGCCAAGTTATCTACCATTACCGGTGCGAATATCGAAATAGGCCAACCTATCAGCCACCGTATCGATGCCATGCTTTCGGGTACCAAGGCCAACATTGCCATCAAACTGTTTGGTAATGATTTGAACAAGATGTTTGCCATCGGTAATCAGATAAAGGATGCCATCAGCAGTGTGGAGGGTATTGCCGACTTGAATGTGGAACAACAAATCGAACGTCCGCAGCTCAAGATTGTTCCCAAACGCGAGATGCTTGCCAAATTCGGTATTTCTTTACCGGAGTTTGCCGAGTTTGTATCAGTGAACATGGCGGGTGAAGTTGTTTCACAGGTATATGAAGAAGGCAAAGCGTTTAATCTTATTGTCCGTACCAAGGATGAGGTGCGTGATGAGATGGAGAAGGTGCGCAACCTGATGATTGATACCGGTGACGGTCAGAAAATCCCTGTCAACTATGTAGCCGATGTGGTTTCTGCCATGGGACCGAATACCATCAGCCGTGAGAACGTGAAGCGTAAGATTGTGATTTCGGCCAATACCAGCGGTCGTGATTTGTGCAGCGTGGTGAATGATATACAGGAACGGATTGATGCGCAAATCAAGCTTCCCGAAGGATATCATGTGGAATATGGCGGTCAGTTTGAAAGCGAGCAGGCGGCCAGCCGTACGCTGATGCTCACTTCGTTTATGAGTATCGTGGTTATCTTCCTGTTGCTTTATACCCAGTTTAAGAATGCAGCCCAAAGTGGAGTCATTTTGTTGAATTTGCCTTTGGCGTTGATTGGTGGGGTATTTGCATTGATGATAACAACGGGTGAGATAAGCATTCCGGCTATTATCGGCTTTATCTCGTTGTTTGGCATTGCTACCCGTAATGGTATGTTGTTGATAAGTCATTACAATACGTTGCGCGAAGAAGGTATGGATTTGAAAGAAAGCATTCTTCACGGTTCGTTAGACCGTTTGAACCCTATCCTGATGACTGCGTTGTCTTCCGCGCTGGCTTTGATACCTTTGGCATTCCGTGGCGATTTGCCGGGTAATGAAATACAAAGCCCGATGGCGAAAGTTATTCTTGGAGGTCTTTTGACATCGACTTTCCTGAACGCTTTCATTATTCCGATTGTTTATGAACTGATGAACCGAAAGAAGAAATAATAGAAATAATATGAAACGAATCTTAGTTATAATAGCCCTCTGCTCTCCCTTGCTGATGCAGGCCCAGAGTATTGAGCACATTTTGAAAAGCATCGAGCAGAACAATAAAGAGCTCAAGGCACAGAAACATGCCGCCGATGCGACCAAGATGGAAAACCGGACAAACAACAACTTGCCTGATCCTACGGTGAGCTACAGCTCTTTTTACAGTAATGGTGCCGAAGGTGGTCACGGTACGGAATTCGTTGCTTCGCAAGGTTTTGATTTTCCTACTCAGTATATTGCCCGCAACCGGCAGGCTACTTTGCAGAACGAAGCGGTGGACAAGCAACAACAGGCTGCCCGCCGGGATATTCTGCTGAATGCGAAGAATCTCTGTCTGGACCTTATTCTGTTGAATCAGGAAAAGACATTGATGGATATCCGTATGAAAAATGCGGATGAATTACAGGCACTTTACGAGAAACGTCTGACTGCCGGTGATGCGAATATACTGGAAGTCAACAAAATCAAGATGGAGCGTATGAACGTGCAGACGGAAGTTGCCCAAAACAGCGCAGCCCACCGCACTGCCTTGCAATCTC
>ERZ1027269.433-NODE-433-length-16245-cov-5.254231_pt1 | contig 16245 bp, 14 predicted proteins | sample MGYA00519471_ERZ1027269 | MGnify/ENA primary metagenome ERZ1027269 (study PRJEB26926, sample SAMN06164687) | human gut metagenome | biome: ENVO:00009003; feature: ENVO:2100002; material: ENVO:00002003 | host: Homo sapiens | place: USA | collected 2012 ...
ACCTACAGCAGGAGAAATTTTATATAGTGATAAGCGATTCGTGACAAGTGACAAGCAGGGAAGCGCAGCGCAACGCCCGGCACTGACAGCCAATCGCTCCGTTCTAAAAATGGGGTATTTACCCCAATACAATAGCATTGACCGTAAATTTCCTATAACAGTGGAAGAAGTGATTCTTTCAGGACTCAGTTCACAAAAGTCACTGATTTCACGCTTCACTGCGACGCATCGGGAAAAAGCCCGGCAAGTGATTGCCCGCATGGGATTGGAAGGTCTGGAAAAACGTGCTATCGGTGCATTGAGTGGCGGACAATTACAACGTGCCCTACTAGGACGTGCCATCATTTCCGATCCTGCACTTGTTGTCCTCGACGAGCCCAGTACGTATATAGACAGGCGCTTCGAAGCCCGGCTTTACGAATTGCTGGCTGAGATTAACCATGATTGCGCTATCATTCTTGTCAGCCATGACATCGGCACAGTGTTGCAACAGGTGAAATCCATCGCCTGCGTGAATGAGACGCTAGATTACCATCCCGATACGGGTGTAAGCGAAGAATGGCTGGAACGGAACTTCAATTGCCCGATAGAACTGCTGGGACATGGAGCTCTGCCGCATCGCATATTGGCGGAACATAAGCACGGAGATGAATGTGGATGTTGTAACTGCAAACATTGAAAAAGCAGGGAAGAATACAAATCATTACCAGAACAGGTACAAAAAGTAGTGTTTTGCACATATTTCAAACAAAGTTATACATAGATGTATTATACATGAATGTATAATTTGTATATTTATCTTTGGAATCAAGCCTTGAATTATGCTCATTATGGATAAGAAATGGAGCAAATGATTAAGCGGTACTATCAAAAGCGAACTGATAAATCATCATTTCATTCCTATCCGCACAGAAATGAACTAAAGATCGCTGATGGTTTTTTATTAATTTACTGATAATCAACAAATAGCATTTACCGACTGTTTATTGTAAAATGTAAAAGCATTTACCGCCGTATGTAACGGCTTTTACTCCTTATTGTAACGACCTTTACCGCGGCATGTAACGGTCTTTACCGCGGTATGTAAATGGAGTTACCGTGTGGAGTGAACAAAGTTACCATTTGGGGTAAACTGAATTTTCATGAAACTTTTATCTACCAAAAATCAATGTATATCTTTTAACCTATCCTAATAAATATGCATTACTTCCACAGTTTTAGCAGTTAAATCACTATATTTGCGCCCGTATACGCTAAAATACAGAGATATAACTTAAAAACATAACGAATTATTTCCGAATGAAACAGTACAGAACCATAAACAACCTCGTAGGTTGGATTACTTTCATCATTGCAGCCACGGTCTACTGCATGACTATAGAACCGACTGCAAGCTTTTGGGACTGCCCGGAGTTTATCACTACCGGCTACAAACTGGAAGTAGGACACCCGCCCGGAGCACCTTTCTTCATGCTGGTAGCCAACCTCTTTTCACAATTTGCTTCAGATCCGAGCACCGTTGCTAAAATGGTGAATTATATGAGTGCACTGATGAGTGGCGCTTGTATTCTGTTCCTGTTCTGGAGCATCACGCATCTGGTACGCAAACTTGTGGCTACAGATGAAAATAATATTACTAAAGGACAGTTGATTACCATCATGGGTAGCGGCCTGGTAGGTGCACTGGCATATACATTCAGTGATACTTTCTGGTTCAGTGCCGTTGAAGGTGAAGTTTATGCATTCTCTTCTCTCTTCACAGCCGTTGTATTCTGGCTGATACTGAAATGGGAAGATGTGGCTAACGAACCGCACAGCGACCGTTGGCTTATCTTGATCGCATATCTGACCGGATTGAGTATTGGTGTACACTTGCTGAACTTGCTTTGTTTACCCGCCATCGTACTGGTTTACTACTACAAAAAAGTGCCAAACGCAAATGCCAAAGGCTCATTGCTGGCATTGCTTGCTTCCGGCATTTTAGTGGCTGTCGTACTCTATGGTATGGTACCGGGTATTGTAAAAGTAGGCGGCTGGTTCGAACTGTTCTTCGTAAATACATTAGGAATGTCCTTCAACAGCGGTGTAATGGTTTATATCATTGTGCTGGCAGGTTCCATTATCTGGGGTATATACGAAAGCTACACGGAGAAAAACAAGATGCGCATGGCCATCTCCTTCGTGCTGACTATCGCCCTGTTGGGTATCCCATTCTACGGGCACGGAACAAGTGCTGTAGTAATAGGCATTATAGTTATCGCTTTCCTGTTCTTCTATCTCAGCCCGAAGATGCAGGCAAGCATGAAAGAGAAATACCGCATTTCCGCACGTACGCTGAACACATCATTGCTTTGTACAATGATGATCGTCATCGGATATTCTTCTTACGCCATCATCGTAATCCGCTCTACAGCCAATACACCGATGGACCAAAACTCACCTGAGGATATCTTCACGCTGGGTGAATATCTGGGACGTGAACAATACGGAACCCGTCCGCTGTTCTACGGACAAGCATTCTCTTCTAAAGTTGCCCTTGATGTGAAAGACGGTTATTGCGAACCGCGCGTTTCATATAGTGGTACCAAATTTATCCGCAAAGAAAAAGCTACGCCCGATGAAAAGGATAGCTATATCGAAATTCCCGGACGTATTGAATACGAATATGCCCAGAACATGCTTTTCCCGCGCATGTACAGCAGTCAGCACGCCAGGGAATATCAAGCTTGGGTAGACATAAAAGGTAATGACATTCCTTACGACCAATGCGGACAAATGGTGATGGTGAATATGCCCACACAGTGGGAAAATATCAAGTTCTTCTTCACCTATCAGCTCAACTGGATGTACTGGCGCTATTTCATGTGGAACTTTGCCGGACGCCAGAACGATCTGCAGGGTAGTGGAGAAATAGAACACGGTAACTGGATCACAGGTATTCCGTTCATCGATAACTTCTTGGTAGGCGATCAAAGCCTGTTGCCACAGGAATTGCAAAACAATAAGGGACACAACGTCTTCTACTGTCTGCCTTTGTTGCTCGGTATCATTGGTCTGTTATGGCAGGCATACCGTGGTCAAAAGGGCATCCAGCAATTCTGGGTGGTGTTCTTCCTATTCTTTATGACGGGTATCGCCATTGTGCTCTACCTGAACCAGACACCGAGTCAGCCGCGTGAACGTGATTATGCATATGCCGGGTCGTTCTATGCCTTTGCCATCTGGATAGGTATGGGTGTGGCAGGTATTGTCCGTCTGTTGCAGCATTATGCCAAGATGAAAGAACTTCCCGCCGCAACACTGGTATCTGTTGCCTGCCTGCTTGTCCCCATACAGATGGCAAGCCAGACATGGGATGACCACGATCGCAGCGATCGTTACTTGGCACGTGACTTTGGTCAGAACTACCTGATGTCTCTGCAAGAAACCGGCAATCCGATTATCTTCACTAACGGTGATAACGATACATTCCCCTTATGGTACAATCAGGAGACAGAAGGTTTCCGTACCGATGCACGTACCTGTAACCTCAGCTACTTGCAAACGGACTGGTACATCGACCAGATGAAACGTCCTGCCTACGACTCTCCGTCACTACCCATCACTTGGGACCGTATGGAGTATGTAGAAGGAACCAATGAATACATCCCTGTACAGCCTGATTATAAAAAGAGCATCGACGCCCTCTATGCTGAGGCTGAAAAGCAGGCACTGAACGGTAATCCTGAAGCATTGGTGAATGTGAAGAAAGAATTCGGAGAAAATCCGTACGAACTTCAGAACATCTTGAAATACTGGGTACGCAGCAAGAATGATGACCTTAAGGTGATTCCTACAGACAGCATCGTAATGAAGGTGGACAAGGAAGCAGTACGCCGCAGCGGTATGATGATACCGGGTGACAGTATCCCCGACTATATGCACATTTCACTGAAAGGTAAACGCGCCCTCTATAAGAGCGAGCTGATGATGCTTGAAATGCTGGCGGAAGCCAATTGGGAACGTCCTATCTACATGGCAGTCAGCGTAGGTACGGAAAACCACCTTGGTATGGGCAACCACTTCGTTCAGGAGGGTCTGACTTATCGCTTCACTCCGTTTGATACTGAAAAGACAGGTGTCAAGTTGGATAGCGAAAAGATGTACGACAACCTGATGAACAAGTTCAAATTCGGTGGCATCGACAAGGAAGGTATCTATATTGATGAGAATGCTATGCGTATGTGTTATTCTCACCGCCGTATCTTCTCGCAACTCATTGGCCAGTTGATACGCGAAGGCAAGACGGATAAGGCCAAAGCAGCCTTGGAGTACGCCGAGAAGATGATTCCTGCCTATAATGTACCTTATGACTGGCAGAACGGTGCTATGCAAATGGCAGAAGCATACTATCAGTTGGGTGAAATAGAGAAAGGCGACAACATCATGAAGGCACTTGCCGATAAAGCTGTGGAATACCTCACATGGTATCTGAGCCTGGATGACCAACGCTTTGCAATGTCCAGCCATGAAGTTGTTGACTATCAATTGCCTATCCTCAGCACAGAAGTTAAGCTCATGCAGAAGTATAACTCAGAATTGGCTCCCGTATACGACAGCAAGCTGAACGAGCTATATCAAATGTGTGTTGACCGGATGAAATAAAGTTATTAGCAGATAGTGATTAGTGATTAGCGACTGTAGCCCCCACTGCTAATCGCTAATCACTAATCATATAAATCCCTAACTACTAACCGCTAACTACTAATAATCGTGTTTATAGAACAACCTCCTGAGTTTGTCCGAAAGTTATATCCCGGTGCCATCTGGCGAATGGATCCGAACGAAAAAGCCGTCTACCTGACTTTTGATGATGGCCCTATTCCCGAAGTAACCCCTTGGGTACTTGAATTATTGGATAAACACAATATTAAAGCCACCTTCTTCATGGTGGGAGACAATATACGTAAGCATCCTGATGTATTTCAGATGGTAATAGACCGAGGACACCGCATTGGCAACCATACTTTCAATCATATTCGCGGATTTGAGTATTTGTCTGATAATTACCTTGCCAATACAGACAAAGCAAATGAACTAATGAAAACAGACCTCTTCCGCCCACCACACGGGCATATGCGTTGGGGGCAATATTTCGTATTAAAAAGACGCTATAAAATCGTAATGTGGGATTTGGTAACCCGTGATTACAGTAAGAAGTTACGTGGTCCGCAAGTACTTGCCAATGTGATGAGATATGCAAGAAATGGCTCTATTATCACTTTCCATGATTCATTAAAATCCTGGAATAACGGAAACCTGCAATATGCATTGCCACGGACACTTGATTTTCTGGAAGAAGAAGGGTACGAGTTTAAGTTATTGTAATCCCAATTACATAGTTATATAAGAAATGCCCTCCGAATGAAATATTCGGAGGGCATTTTTATTCTCTATACAGTATCCGATTACTTAATTGTCACCGTCAACGGATTGCGTACTTGCTGAGCATAATTTGCCATATATGCATTCCATGCTTCCGGAGTCTTGATGTCAGCCTTGTCCCAAGCTGCACCCCAGTAGTAAACATATTCTGAACCCGGCTCGTAATCGCTGATAGCCAGTACATGACCATCGGCACCACCACGCAGTTCATTCTTCTCCTTTTCAGGGAAAAGCAATGATTTAGCTTCTTTTACAGTAGCCGGGAAAGCAGCACCTACAAAAATCTTACCGTTGTTGTTATTCACATTATCTGTAGGATCTACATAGGTGATATAACCGTTAGCAGCATCAGCTACTACAGCACCATCCGGTTCGTGCAATACGATACCAGCAACTACCGGAGTCGTTTCTTTCAGGTTATCATAAACCACAACTGTTTTATTCAAATGGGAACCTGCATCTAACGTAATAACACGTGTTTCAACTACTGTAGAGTCCCCCTTGATGTTCAGCGGATTATATACCAGCTTCACAGTGAAACGCAACGGACCATTGTCCAGAATATCCTGTGTTGCATAGCAATAAGGATATACGATTTCACCATCGGGCATCAGAGCAGCAGTACCACCACCCAGTGTAGGACCTACTTTATAACAGTCCAGGCCGTTTCCATGATCTACGTGATAAGAAACTGATTTATACAATTCCTGTGCAGCTTTCGGGTCAGTCTTCTTCAGTTCAGCAATCTTAGCTTTGGTCTCCGGGTTCAATTCGCTTGCATAACGAGCTTCTACAACTGGTTCAGTAGTATTGTACTTTGTCCAAACATCATAACCGAAGGCACGTTCACCACTCTTTTGCAAAGCAGGACCATAGGTACGGAAAGCAACCAAGTCGTTTTCCCAAGCTACGTCATCCACACGTTCAGGATAATATCTACCACAAGCCTTTACAGCGAAATTCTCAGGTGTACCTGCCTGGATAGTATAGACAGCTGTGCCATTCGCAGCTACGCTTGCAGGAAAAATTACTTTTTCATCGTAAGTAATCTGATAGGGGACCTGTTGTCCGTCAGCATTCAGAACTACAATCTGAGCTGTGTCAGCCAGTTTCAGTTGGTTAGAGATATCACTCATAGCCACTTCAACCATTTCATTGGAACGCTCCATTGCTAAAGGATTACTTACCGTTACAGTAACCACATCCTTAGTGTTGGTGCAGGCAAAACATACAAATGCTGTTGCCAGTAAAAGGAATAACTTTTTCATATTGCTTAATCAATTGATAATTGAAAACGGATAATAAAGATATAAATAATGGGAAAAATGGATAACTGACAGCATCAATTATCCATTTCCCATTATCTATTCATATACTTATTTAGGCTGTTTGCCAATGTAAGCCAGGATACCACCGTCAACGTAGAGTACGTGACCGTTTACGAAGTCAGAAGCGTCGGAAGCCAGGAATACGGCAGGACCCATCAAATCTTCAGGAGTACCCCAACGTGCAGCCGGAGTCTTAGCAACGATAAATGCATCAAACGGATGACGAGAACCATCAGCTTGCGGTTCGCGAAGCGGTGCAGTCTGCGGAGTAGCAATGTAACCCGGACCAATACCATTACACTGGATGTTGTATTCACCGTACTCAGAAGCGATGTTACGAGTCAGCATCTTCAAGCCACCCTTAGCAGCAGCATAAGCAGATACAGTCTCACGGCCCAACTCACTCATCATAGAGCAGATATTGATAATCTTGCCGTGACCTTTCTTTATCATAGAAGGAATAACGGCTTTTGATACGATAAACGGAGCATTCAAGTCTACATCGATCACCTGACGGAATTCAGCAGCAGACATTTCGTGCATCGGAATACGCTTGATGATACCTGCGTTGTTTACCAGAATATCAATCACGCCCACTTCTTTCTCAATCTGGGCAACCATAGCATTCACCTGCTCTTCATTCGTTACGTCGCATACATAACCTTTAGCGTCGATACCTTCAGCTTTGTAAGCAGCCAAACCTTTGTCTACTAATTCTTGTTTAATGTCGTTGAACACGATTTTGGCACCGGCTTGTGCGTAAGCAGTTGCCAAAGCGAAACCAATTCCATAAGAAGCACCGGTTACAAGTGCTACTTTGCCTTCTAATGAAAAGTTTACCATAATTTATTTACTTAGGTTTAATAGTTATTTGTTTCTAATTTACGATTCAGAGTCGTGATTTACTCAATATATTACTTCAGGTCGGTAATCAAAGAGAAATCCTGATCTCCATAATCCAGGTTTTCACCGCCCATACCCCAAATAAAGGTATAGTTGTGAGTAGCGGCAGCAGAGTGAATAGACCATTCAGGAGACAATACAGCCTGATCGCCCTTCATCCATACATGGCGAGTTTCATCAACTTCACCCATGAAATGGCAAACTGCATGGTCTTCGGGCACTTCAAAATAGAAATAAGCTTCCATACGACGGCTATGAACGTGTGCCGGCATTGTATTCCATACACTACCCGGAGCAAGTTCTGTCATACCCATCTGTAACTGGCAGGTCGGCAATACCTGATTAACCAACATCTTATTAATATTACGGTGGTTGGAACCTTCCAAGCTACCCATTTCAGCAACTACTGCATCAGCTTTCGTCACTTTCTTATCAGGATAGTTACGGTGAGCAGTCAGTGAGTTGAAATAGAATTTAGCAGGATTCTTTTCGTCCTTGCTTTCAAAGGTCACTTCACGGTCACCTGAGCCCAAATAAAGAGCTTCTTTATAATTCAATTCGAATACAGCGTCTCCGGCTTTTACTACACCAGGACCACCTACGTTATAGATACCCATTTCACGACGAGTCAGGAAGAACGGAGCTTTCAGCGGATCGATAGCTTCCAGCTTCAACACTTCGCCTACCGGCATTGCACCACCCACAACCATACGGTCGTACATGGAATATACCATATTTACTTCGTTAGCAGAAAATACTTTCTCAATGAGGAAATCACGACGGATGCGTTTGGTATCGTAACTTTTTGCATCTTCGGGATGCGCTGCATAGCGAATTTCATAGTTCGTTTTCATAATCCTATTACGTTTTAAAGTTTATAATAATCGGTTATTGGCATACTTCGTTTGCGTACACGATGCAAATGTAGCAAAAGAAAACGTCAAAACATTGTGTTTTTGTCCCAATTATGTAGTATTATTGTTCAAATGGATAAAAATAGGAAATCTTTAACAGAAAATAATACAATAGAGAGAGCCATCAGAGTAATTCTAAATAAAAAGCCCCGAAAGATTTCTCTTTCAGGGCCTTCTTTGGTTGGACTACCAAGATTCGAACTTGGACAAACAGAACCAAAACCTGTTGTGCTACCATTACACCATAGTCCAAACTTATGCGCTTTCTGTTAAAAAGCGGTGCAAAGATAGAAGTATGCCCCGAAATATCCAAATATTTCGGGGCATTTTTTCATATCTGTTATTAATTAACCGTTTATTTGGCAATAATCAGATAGTAATTCTTCTTCCCGCGCTGTACAAGCAGATATTTTTCATCCAAAAGATCAGCAGAAGTAATCACTTGGTCAAAGGCTTCCAGCTTCTCTTTGTTAAGAGAAACACCACCACCCTGCACCAGTTTACGCATCTCACCTTTGGAAGCAAAGATAGCCGCGTTCTCAGTGAACAGATCGACTGCTTTCACTCCAGCCGCCACAGCATCCTTAGACACTTCGAACTGAGGCACACCTTCGAATACAGCCAACAGAGTATCTTCATCCAATTTCTTCAAAGCATCAGAAGTTGCATTACCGAATAATATATTGGATGCATCCACTGCTGCATTATAATCTTCTTCAGAATGAACCATAATAGTCACTTCTTTTGCCAGACGCTTCTGAAGAATACGCAGATGCGGTGCAGCTTCATGTTCTACTATCAGAGCATCTATTTCTTCTTTGCTCAAAGAAGTAAATATCTTAATGTAACGTGCAGCATCAGCATCGCTCACATTCAACCAGAATTGATAGAATTTATACGGAGAAGTATAGCGAGGATCAAGCCAGATATTACCGGACTCAGTCTTACCGAACTTACCGCCGTCAGCCTTCGTAATCAGAGGACTGGTCAGTGCAAATACCTCACCACCGTTTGTACGACGAATTAACTCGGCACCTGTTGTAATGTTACCCCATTGATCGGAACCGCCCATTTGCAGTTTGCAACCTTTGGTTTCATACAGATGCAGGAAGTCATAACCTTGTAATAACTGATAAGTAAACTCAGTGAAAGACAAACCGTCACGAGCTTCACCATTCAGGCGCTTCTTTACAGAATCTTTCGCCATCATATAGTTTACGGTGATATGCTTACCTACTTCGCGAGCAAAGTCAAGGAATGTGAAGTTCTTCATCCAGTCGTAGTTGTTCACCAGTTCTGCACGGTTGGGAGCATCTGATTCAAAATCCAGGAACTTGCCCAACTGCTTCTTCATACCATCCATATTGCGTTGCAGAATCTCTTCTGTGAGCAGATTGCGCTCTGCCGACTTGCCGGAAGGGTCACCAATCATACCTGTAGCACCACCAATCAATGCCATCGGCTTATGTCCGCAACGTTGGAAATGACGCAGTATCATTACACTGCAAAGGTGTCCAATGTGCAACGAGTCCGCCGTAGGGTCAAAACCTATGTATGCGGTCACTTGTTCCTTAGCCAGAAGTTCTTCCGTACCAGGCATCATATCGTGGAGCATGCCACGCCATTTCAATTCTTCTACAAAATTCATCGAATGATTAACTATTTAAATATTTGATATACTTTGTAATTGCAAAAGTACGACTCTTTATCTGAACTAACAACTCTTATCGCCTAAAAAAGATTTCCTCCACATTCTTCCGAACCGTTTCCCGAAGTTCCCAAGAGGGAACCTTACGAATCATAGCCGCCCTCTCATAGAGCGCGTCAATAGAAGCCATACTCTCATCTGTCTCTATGAACAACCTGTCAGATGGTACGATTCGCAGTGCTTCTTCCTGATACTTTTCCCCGAAAGAAAGAAAAAAACCGTGTCGGAGATATTCTTCTGCCAGCACTGCTTTTCCGCGAAACCCATGAATAATCCACGGTTCCACCGGACGTATCTTCTGTTTCAATTTTAAGAGTTCATCCACAGCCTTCACCAGATGAATAACCAGCGGCTTATCAGTTTCTTCAGCCAGCCGCGCCTGATATTCGAAAACTTCCCCCTGTAAAGGCAGAGAAGCATCAGCCAATTTATCCAGTCCTACTTCACCTATAGCCAAAACCTGAGGATGATACAATAACCTCTCCAAACATCTCTTTTTATCAGCCAGAGATACACTAGAAGAAGCTATATACCACGGATGTATTCCTACAGAATACCACCCTTCCTGTTGCGGAACAAATGTTTCGGGAAAGCAATTCACAATAGCTTCTCCAGGCACTTCCGGTTGGCGATGAGTGTGTATATCGGCAGGGAATATCATACAGCAAAGATATTATGTCTTTATGGAACAGGATCATATCCGGAACCTCCCCAGGGATGACAACGCAGTATACGCCTGATCGCCAAATACAATCCCTTGAAAGGACCATGCTTCTTAATCGCCTCAACGGCATATTGTGAACATGTGGGAGTGAAGCGGCACGAAGGAGAAGTCAGGGGTGAAATGCACTTCTGATAAAAATAAATAGGGAGCAACAGCAGATATGAAAGCAGCTTTTTCATAAGGAGGTTACTTTCTCCGTGATACGAGCCAAGGCAATCTTCATCCTTTCTTCAATTTCCATCGAGTCAGTCAACCGGTCGGAAAGATAAATAAAAGCCACAGCAAGTTGCTGCTCCTTATCCTGAAGCGCCTGCAATAGTCCATGCTTGTTTTTCCGATACGCTTCACGTATCTGACGTTTCACACGGTTACGTTTCACTGCCCGCTTAAAACGGCGTTTTGACACACTGACAAGTATGGAAACAGGAGCTTCCAACTCCTCCACCGGCAAATATACCACACGCAAAGGGAAGACGGAAAACGAGCGCGCACCGCCTGAAAACATCTTATCGATGACTTTCTTCTTATCCAGCCTTTCGGTCTTATGCAGGGTATTAAGCATTCTTAGCTACGAGTTACAGGCTACGAGCTACAAGTAGCTCCGCAGTAAACAAGTTACGAGCTACAAGTTAAGCTATAAATGGCATGCTATTCCGCATGGCACTCGTAGCCTGTAGCTTGTAGCTCGTAACTCTAAATTTATTTTCCTTTATTGTTCTCTTTGATGAACATATCCAGCGCTGCCGTCATAGACGGAGCTTGTACACTGGGAGCTTCCAGATCGAGACGGAGTCCGGCATCGCGTACAGCTTGTGCTGTAGTGGAGCCAAAGGTACCAATCTTGATTTCTTTCTGTTGGAAGTCCGGGAAATTCTTCTTCAGAGAAGTTACTCCTGCAGGACTAAAGAATACAAGCATGTCATAATCAAATTCTTCTTCCGCAGTAAAGTCATTACTTACCGTACGATACATAACAGTTTCTGTATGCTGTATCTTGCTTTTTTCCAAGAGATTTTTGATCTCGTCTGTGTGCACATCAGACATCGGAACCAGATACTTCTCAGTTTTATGCTTGATGATAGAAGGCAACAAGTCTTCAAACTTTCCTGTATTACCAAAGAAGATCTTACGCTTGCGGTATTGAATATACTTTTGGATATACAATGCAACAGCCTCTGTCACACAGAAATACTTCATAGTTTCCGGAATGGAAACGCGTAATTCTGTACACAGGTGAAAGAAGTGGTCGATGGCATGACGCGATGTAAAGATAACAGCGGTATGATCCAGGATTGACACTTTTTGCTGTCTGAATTCTTTAGCAGACAGACTTTCCACCTTGATAAACGGGCGAAAATCAATTTTCACACCGTACTTCTGGGCGATGTCGTAGTAAGGAGATTTCTCTGATGCCGGTTTCGGCTGCGACACAAGTACTTTCTTAATTTTCAACGTCCTAAAAATTTATTATCAAATAATCATTTAGTTGTAACACACCTCGATATATAATGAAACAAGGTATGATTTCAAGGGCACAAAAGTACAAAATTAAAAGCAAAACGCCATATAAATTGTTACAAAAAAGCTTTATCCACTTGTACAACATCAATATTTTAGTAAAAAACATCAGAAATAAACCAATTATCACAGTTGCAAATAAACTCAAGTCGAAGTAAACAAGGAACAAAGCAAAGGGAAAAAGGGCAAATCCAAGGTAATAAAGCAGTGTAGAATAAGACTCCATCCAGAGGCTTGTGCGGTTTCCGTCAAAAAAAATCCAACCCAGGAAAGAGTAAGTCACCCACTTCCAGAAAAGATAAAGTAAAGCTATTGCAAGATATACTCCAAGCAGGATATAAGGAGGAATGCGTTCTCCCAGTTCCGGCCGGACATCTAGAATATAGTTGAAGGTACAGACAGCTCCCAATACACAAGTCTGCAAGATCAACAGCAACATATAACGCATATCCGCCGCCGTGGTGGCTGCAAAGATACTGGTCCGCTCACGGTTGAGCAGAAAGTCTTTCACCAGCTGCACCAGAAACTTACGACTACGAGATAAGACATAGGCAGATATGAAAAAGCAGCACAACAGGAGCATAGTGATTCCGTCATCCAATTTAGGAGAATAGGGAATAGGCATTCCCTCGAATCCCGCAATCCATGTCAGCAGTAGCCCGATCATATTGCCGCAAACTTACGTATGGAACTATCCCAGATGGGAGTGGTATGTATCAAATCAATGGCTTCCTGCGGTGTACTTGCCACATGCCAGATAGCACCGTGTTGCTCGCGCATAAAGTTTTCATCCACGGCACGCTGCAACATGGTTAACAAGGGATCAAAATATCCATTGGTATTTAGGATAACAATAGGATTCAGATACAAACCTAATTGCTTCCAAGTAATAATTTCCAGCAGTTCTTCCAATGTACCGCATCCACCGGGCAAAGCAATAATAGCATCGCTTAAATCTGCCATTTTCTGCTTACGCTGGTGCATGTTTTCCACTTCTATCATCTCTGTCAACCCTTTATGCTGCCATCCTTGTTCCACCATAAAATGAGGAATAACACCAGTCACCTCTCCATCTGCTGCCAACACGGCGTCAGAAGTAGTACTCATCAGTCCGATACCACCAGCACCATTTATCAGTCGGATACGACGTTGCCCCAACAGAGTACCCAGTTCACGGGCTGCTTCAAAATAGGCGGAATCGATTTTAGTGCTCGAAGCACAATATACACATACGGAAGTTATCTTATTCATGGAAATTGCTATACCTTATATCATTAGTGAGTGCAAAGGTAAAGATTTTCAGCGATATCTTAAAAATATCACTAACTTTGTAACCTGTTCTCATTCTTTTCAACTAACACTATTAAAAGGAGGAATATATGATTAAACAAGATTATCTGATACGAATGATCCAGGAAATCATTTCTTTAATTGTGAACGCCCTGCTCCAGAAGAAGAAATACCGCTGGAGTGAATGGACTGAATATGACGATCTGACCAGACAAATACTGGGTTTCCCTTCCGAAAATTTGCTGGGAATGAATATAGAGGAATTAATTGATCGGTACAAGGGCGACCCCAATGAAATGGGGAAGACGGAGCTTGCCGCTATGACCATGCTGAAGATATCCGACGATATGGGAACAGATGATCTTCTTCGAAAATCCAAACTTCGCCAGGATGGACTTGCACTGCTCAAGTATGTACAAAAAGAAAGCAATAGCTTCTCTATACAGCGGGTACAACTGATCGATATGTTGGAGACGTCGGAAGGATAATATAACCATTGAGTAACATTTATGCATTATTTTATAACTTCCAGATCCCCTTCCGTAAATCCAACAGTTATATGCTCCACCTGAAAGAGATTTATCTCCGCTAACTCAGCCTTCAGTTCTTTCAAGACTTCTACCAGCCCTTTCAATATATCCTCCCATGGGATTGCACTTGAAAGTTGCAATGTATCACAGTTTCTTAGTCTTGGATCAAAGTCCTCTTCGCATGCCCAGTCATCATCTTCTGCATCATACTGTTTGGCACCCGTCAACTCAAGCGTATAGCAACTCTCACCATCCTCCTCAACAGCTTCCCAAAGATTGAAGTTCAATGCAACGATATCATCCGGGATAGTCTCATACTCATCAATGGACAAAAGCCAGTGTTTTACAATAGCTTTTACTTTCTGTTCATCAAATACTTCCATAGGAGTGCAGCAAGTCTGAAAATCCGGTTTGCTTTCATTATCTCTCGTTAAAGAGAATATTTTTTTAAAGATATTGCTCATTCTTAATCAGTTCAAAAGTGTATCTTCAATTATTTAATAATACCGCTGGCATTATTCCAATACCTACAAAGATAATGACAAATCACAAATAAATTATATCTTTGCAACCATATAAATAACTCTTTATTCAAAGAAAATGTTTCATTGTCAAACAGAATAATTTTAAAAAGTGCAAATGTAGCAAGAAGAATAGCAAAAGCCGTCCTCTCCCCCCCCGCAAAACGGAATGAAGAAAAACGGCTTCTATATAAATAGCTTGTAAAGCTACGCTGATTACTAACTGAAAGGAAAATACTACAGACCAAAAGCAGCCTTCACTTTATCCACATAATCCAGTTTTTCCCAAGTGAAGAGCTCTACCTCTACATCCTTGTCACCTTCATAACGAGATTTGAAGTGCTTGGTGATTACTTGTGGTTCACGTCCCAAATGGCCGTAAGCTGCAGTTTCCTGATAAATCGGATTACGGAGCTTCAAACGATCTTCAATGGCTTTCGGACGAAGATCGAAAAGTTCATCAATCTTCTTTGCAATCTCACCATCACTCATCGCTACATGACCGCGTCCATAAGTATTAACGTAAATATTGATGGGACGTGCCACACCGATAGCATAAGATACCTGTACCAGCATCTCGTCGGCTACACCGGCAGCTACCAGATTCTTAGCAATGTGACGGGCAGCATAAGCAGCACTACGGTCTACCTTCGAGGGATCTTTACCTGAGAAAGCGCCACCACCATGAGCACCCTTGCCACCATATGTATCTACAATAATCTTACGCCCTGTCAGACCGGTATCTCCATGAGGTCCGCCGATAACAAACTTTCCGGTAGGATTGACGTGATAAGTGATATGATCATTAAACAATGCCAAAACTTTCTCTGCATGGATGGAAGCTATGACACGCGGCATCAGGATATTGATGACATCCCGACGAATTGTGGCAAGCATTTCTTCATCTGCTTTCAACTGGGCAGCCTCGCTGTCGTCAACCGGCTGGATGAAATCATCATGCTGAGTAGAAACTACAATCGTATCGATGCGTACGGGCGTGCCGTTATCATCGTATTCAATGGTTACCTGACTCTTAGAATCGGGACGGAGATAAGTCATTTCCTTACCTTCACGACGGATGTCGGCCAGCACTTGCAGAATGCGATGTGACAGGTCGAGAGAAAGAGGCATGTAATTTTCAGTCTCGTTAGTAGCATAACCAAACATCATACCCTGGTCGCCTGCACCCTGTTCCATAGGGTCCTGACGCTCTACGCCACGGTTAATGTCGGGACTTTGCTCATGAATAGCGGACAATACACCGCACGAGTTACTTTCGAACATATACTCGCCTTTTGTATAGCCGATTTTCTGAATTACTTCGCGCGCAATGAGTTGTAAGTCAACGTACGCTTTGGCTTTCACTTCTCCAGCCAGTACCTGTC
>ERZ1027269.440-NODE-440-length-16016-cov-8.121546_pt1 | contig 16016 bp, 9 predicted proteins | sample MGYA00519471_ERZ1027269 | MGnify/ENA primary metagenome ERZ1027269 (study PRJEB26926, sample SAMN06164687) | human gut metagenome | biome: ENVO:00009003; feature: ENVO:2100002; material: ENVO:00002003 | host: Homo sapiens | place: USA | collected 2012 ...
GCTTATAAATTGTATGTCTTTTAATACCTTCTCCAAATTTCTGATATCTTCTTCTGATAGTTCTACGTGTATCTTCTTTTTTAGAAGCGGATAATCTATGCTTCCTGTTACATCATTGACACCTTTATTTTTTAGATAATAAAGGTAATATTTTAACTGCCATATTCCTGCATCTTCAATAGCTTTGCTTTTCTTAACTTCATGCACTTCGTTTTTATCTCTAATAAAATCAATATTTATGATATTATCAATCAATACATGTTTGGAATCCCTACTGTAACTTGAAGCATCCAGAAGCTTTCCAAGCTGGACATTTTCGTTATCCGCTTCCATCTGAATGCCGTGACAAAAATACCACAGTTTCCTCTTACACACAAAATAATAGTACACCATTATACCTGTAATTTCGCTGTCCATACTTTTACCCTCACATTCTACCAGAATATACCGTCATCTGTTTTCTCTATAAAAAGACCCAGCCCGGTACATCCTTCCTTATCGAAATCATACTTGCATATAGCTCTGTGAATATCTAATGTTTCGTTACCTATTGCGCTTTTATCTACAAAATCCGGCAGTATGCCCCCTCTCCACTTATTGACCGACATAGTTTTGTTTCTAATTTTTTCCCTCAGGATTCTTTTGGTCTCCCTTCCGGTATACCTATCACCCAACATGTCAAAGCAATTATCAAGCAATTCTTTGTTGGCATTGTAAACATTTTCCGGAATTATCGATATATTCTGAATATCCCTGAATTTCTCATCAGCCTGTTCCTTTGAATAATCAAGTGGATTGAGATTGTCAAAAAAACTAAGTTTTTTCTCTATTTTCTTGAAATAATCTGTTTCTCTAAGCTCATCGACACAATAAACTTCATCAATATATTTTTTCTTATCTGCCTCGATAAAAAAAGCACCAAGATATGACTGTAATTTATCAATAGAACGTTGATATATCTCTTTATCATATACGGTATGGTTTCCGGTACAGTACACATGTATATTTGGGGTTTCCGGCGTATATCTATATCTTCTGTTACATCTTCCCATTCTCTGTAAAAGGCTGTCGGCCGTGGACATTTCAGTATAAAGCACATCAAAATCTATATCCATGCTGGCCTCAACTATCTGCGTTGTTATCCATATACCTACAGCATCAACATCGTCCGAGAAAGCTGTAAGACTTTCTTCAATCATTCGTCGGTCTTCTTTGGTATAATGCGAATGCAGCATATGGATGTTACCGCACTTTTCTTTCAACTCAGCATATATATTCTGTGCACTTTTGATTGTATTACAGATTATCAGCACTTTTTTATTCCGGGCATCATCAATAACGGCACTTGTATTTATCGGACCATTATACATATCCACCATGTGTCGCTTATCTGTATTGGTTCCGGAGAAATCCTTATATACATACTTCTCCCCTTCAATAAGACCATATCTAGCCATAAAATATTTAATCACCGGAGGCAATGTCGCCGTTATGATTGCAAACCGTCCACCCATGTCGGTAATCATTTTCAATCCATAAATCAACGCTGCAATTAATCCCGGTGAATATGACTGTATCTCATCTAATACTACCTTAGAGTATTTTAATGTTGCCGCAAATATTTCCGTTCCCAGTGCTTTATATACAAACTTAAATAACTGATCGACAGTACATATGGTTAATGGTTCTGACAATAATCTTGCCCGCTCGTATTTTATGTAGGCATTTTCTTTGCTTCCATCTATCATGAATTTCTGCATACAGTCTGCATGTAATAATGAAACATCATCATAACCATATTGTTTTTTAATACGATCATATATAGCATTTGAAGATATCTGTAACGGTAATGTATAATATGCTTTTTCACCGTTAATCCAAAGCAGCGCTGCTTCTGTCTTACCCGAACCCGTCGGCGCTTCGGCAACAACATTATTATCACAATTATCACTCATAAATTTCTGTACTGGTCTTAGGCCTTTACCGCATAAAGCATCATAAATGTTACCTTTAAGCCGTCTGTCTGCCAGATCACTGTTTCTCTCCGATTCTACATATCCCGCGCTCACCGAATAATCAAATTTATTCAGCAATCCTTTTATGAGCGCATATTTTTCCCAATCACCCTCTGCTATTCCGTATCGGCCCGGTCCGAACAATAATTTATTTCTGTATGAAGGATAAACCTTTACATTTTCATCATCCCTGTATTTCCTGAGAAAATCTATATAATATTTCTCACAATATTCCTTAATTTGTTCATCCGTCCAGATGTCTTTCCTTGTATGATGATAATATACCGCTGTGATAAATGCCTTAAAATCAGACATATCACATTCCGGAAACCTGCTCAGAAACTCTTTTTTGCTGACAGAAATTGCACTTAAAAAGCCATGCGGTATATCCTCTGTCTTACCAGACAGACAGCCGTTACCGATTTTGACTTGAAAAACTTTATTAAGCTTTCCTATATCGTGTATTCTGCAGGCTTCAACTGTCAGCCTCTTTTCCTTTTCCGTAAAATACCTGCCATATATATCGAAAAAATCTTCCGCACATTTTGTGACATCTTCCAGATGTTTTTTTAATGTCACAGGCGCTTCACCGTTTCGACTGATAATGTCATTAAGCTCACTTTCAACCGCTTTCCATTCATCCGGTTCAAGTTCGTTTCCAAGGAGCTCCTTTAAACGCCTGACATTATCAGTCCGCCTGGATATATCCTTATCTGTTATACTCTTTCCCTGCGATTTGGCCCAAAACTCCATTTTATCAACTCCTCTTTATACATAATAATTCCACAGTGTCTCTATTTAATTATAACCTATGCCAGAACTACAACGTCCCTGTATGGCGAATCATCAACAAGCGCCTGTCCGAGTGCCTTTCCCTTTGGATAATGATAGGCTTTAATAATTCCTCCATCACGCTTCCAACGTCTGTATCCGTTAATAATCTCATACTCCTTTGTTAGGGAATATACCGTATATCCCTCTCCCGGTCCCACCAGAAGTTCTCCATCAGAATCCGTGCTGTCAACCGGTATATATATGTTATTTCCGGTTATCACTTCTTCGTCTTCCGTAAGATTAACCACTGTTACCGACTCTATATCAAGCAGATCCTCATACCGTCCCAAAGACAAATAATTCAACGGCTTTAGCAATGATTGGTATATCGTATCAAAGTCATTCTCATCTTCAGGTACGATATGTATGACCATATGATTATCACATACAAGTTCAACATTGGCCGGACCCCTGAACACGCCGTAGTCTTTATCATCTTTTACGCAAAGTTGATGTCTGGTTGCCTCATATTTGGTTCCGTATGAAAAAGAATATCTAATATACAATTCGGATATCGTTCCGTTATTCACACCCTGTATACAAAGCTTCATTCTATGAAGCTCTGTATATCCGCATGCCGCATGTATCATTCCCATTACGGTTGAATAAGCCGGAAGCGGAAATGACTCCCTTATAATGAAACTGCTGGGCTTTCTGTAATTAGCAAGGTTCTGAAAACATTCAAGTCTAATTGCTTTCCCCATAGTATTCATCCACTTTCTTCTTAATCTCATCAAATGCCTCTGCAACCGTCATGGCATTCAGCTTGTCTTTAAGTTCTTTATCATTGTCAAACAATCCGCTGACAATACCTGCAACAGTAGACTTTCTTACATCTTCACTGCTGTTCATTATTTCAAGCAGCGTATCCGCATTTATTTTATTTCTGTCTATACGGATTCTGTTTTCAAAAAATGGATTTTTCCTTGAATACACACCTCCTATAACAAAAAGTGGTGCAAGGTTCTCCCTTCTTCCTTTAATGTCCCTGTATAAGTACAGAACCACATCAAGAAAAGCTTTTATTCTCTTAGCCTTGTCCTCCGATGATATTTCCAGATTGCCGTCAATTCCAACTCTGTCCAAATCTATCGATGCAGTATATGCGTAATACGCACGATGAATTTCGCTCTGTGCTATTACGTTTTCAAGATTATCCCTTCTCGCCATCCCCATATTGGTAAGAAATTCCATATCACTCTTATATGGTTCAAGAGCTATCGCATTGCTTAATCTTACAACAGCACTTCTCGTTGCAGCTTTTCCCTTTTCGTTATCGTCCGATTTGGATGTGGTTTTCATATATCCGAATAGGTCTATTTCCGGGTATTGATCTATTGCTGCCGACGGTGCAAACTGAACCACTCCGCTCTTACTGTCCACCGGAGTATTATCCCATCCAAGTTGCTGGATTATATTGTATCTGAGTGCCTGTCTTGATATATAGGAATACTGCTCATAGTTTCCTCTTGTCATTTTCTTAAGTGTGGAAATATTACCTATACCCTCTCCGTAATTTGCACTCTCTGCCAAAAATACCATTGTTATTGTTAAACCTTTATTTTCCATTTTCTACCTCCATTTTATCTTTGTCATTAAATTTAGAGTTACTGCCTTTAAGTCCTAAAAGGAACGCATATCCGTATTCCTCAAAAAGTTCCTGATTGTTCATTATATTCACAAACTCTCTCGGAACTAAGAGCTGGCTCTGCCCTTTCTCCTCTGCCGGTACTTTACATGAGCTGTATAATCGTAATACAACATCCATAAATTTTCCGCTGTTTCCGGTTGAGATCGCATTTATCAACTGATAAATCGTTCCTCTGATACAGTCATCGTCTTTGGCCCCTTTGGATGCCAGAAGTGCTTTTCTTAACTCGTATCCGCTGTTCATAACCGAATTTCTGTTCATCTCAACTTTACCTCCATTTTCTTTATTATTGTGTACTATATCAGTCCAAAGCAATACCTTGTATACCCAATATGCTGTTGCAATTACACCCGAATTATCAATAGACAGCCTTAATACCTTGTTCAACAGGAATTTCTGACTTCTGAATTTGAGAACATTCATAACCACCTGCTCATGAACATTCAAATAGTCATTTCCGTCTTTGATATATGGATGTTCCCCAAGACGTTCCAATGCCTTTATGACATTGTCCTGCTTAAGAATAAGCAATGCATCACGGCTTATTACCGCAAACTCATATTTATCGGGCTCCTGTGTACCTCTTATAATCACTTGTATGTTATTAAGCTCGTCCAGCTTATCATGTAATATCCTATTGAGCATTCTTGCAAACCATGCCGTATACTTTTCATCTTCACCTTTCGGAGTCTCTTCACTGTATTCTCCATGCTTGCTATTGGCTGCAACCAGTGAACAGACTGAAGTATTGGTGTTTATAAACGAAAATTTATTTCCCGAAAGCCGGAACCCCAAAGGACTTGAAGCATACAAAAAGGCACATACCGGACATAAGAACGCATCCACTTTGCAATTCCAGAATGCAGATGTCTTTCTTGCGAGATCGTCTGCCACATCATTCATAAAAGCTATAGAAACCTTCTCACTGCCACTTACCGGTTCTGTACATTCAATGCATATTTCCTTGGCTTTACTGTGATCCGTCTCAAAGTACCGTTTGAATGGCTTTGAAAAATCTTTGTCAAATTCTTCCCACATATTTTTAGCTGCTGCCTGGCGATTTAGAAAACACTTACCCGTCCAGAATTTATTAATATAATTATATATAACTCCTTTCATGATAAAAGTGTCCCTGCACTCCGGCTGTTCCAAAAATATCCTTAGTTCTTCAAGCCGGTTAATCAACTCTTCTTTTGACATATTTGCATTCAGTTTGGATACCTTCAATTTCAGATATGTCTCAGGATTCGATATCCTGTTTTTAATATTTTCAAAACCGCTTTTTATACTGTTGGCAAGCAATTTATCATTGATAAACTTAAGATTCTCCTTGACTTTCTTGTCTGCTTTCCAATCTTCCATGCGAATTTCTACTACAAGTTCCCAAATATATTGAAGAATCCGGGTATATGACGTATACTTTCCAAAACATTCTATACATGCTTTAAAGTACATATCTGTCCAATCCGCCGACACCGCAAAATTGATATTTAACCATATGCTTTGCTCATCATCGCTGATTCCGTAATCTTCTCCTTCGACTGCCGAAGACATATCCAACATGTATTTTAAAGCAACTATGCCGGCATTTTTAAGAAAATTACCCATTGTTATATAGTATCTTTCCAACTATATCACCTCCCTTACATCATAATCTCAAATTTGCCATGTCCCTCGGAACGACGCGCTCCAATGCCTGACAGATACAACAAATTCAACAGTTCTGTCGAACCGGTTAATTTGTAAATTCCTATATTGGCATCAATCCTTCTTCCGAAACATGTCGCAACAATTTTTCTGGCTTTGATTGGAATAATGCTGAATCCCTCGGTTGAAATATCGTATTCCATTTTCTTCAGGAAAAACTCTGTGTTTTCTCTTAAAACACTTGAAAAATGCGGGTTATTATATGTAAGATATTCATCGGTATTTTTTTCAATATCGTGCTTTCTTACAACCAATGAACTCTGCATTTTTATCACGATTTCCTGCTCGGTGACCTGTCTGCAATTATACGTCCGTATGGAAACCAGCTTCATGGAATTTCTGTTCATTGGATATTTCTTAAACTTCATGAGTTGAAATGCATTAAACCACTCGATTGTATGTCCCATATCGCAGCTTGAAAAACTCATCTTTATACGATTATTTTTCAGCCGTATAATATCGCTGTCAAATTCTGCTCCCGGAAGACACACGCTAAAGGTGTATGTCTTGATGATCGGTTTATTACTGCCATACAACTCGTTAAACATTTCCTCTGAATATCCACTGCAGGCCGCCTTAAGAAAGCTTACAAAAACCCTTTCATACTCCAACGGTATTTCTGCCATTTCAAGTTCAAACTCCAGACTCATCTGTATCATAGCACTCCTCCTTTCCATGTATTGGTATAAATCATATACTAACACTGTATTGATTGTGCGTCAATATATTTCGATTAAATAGGGTATGGTTTTTTCCTTCTTGCATTTAGTTCCAACCTGATGTATGCTAAAAAGGTAATTTCCCCAATTTGGAATGTAAAGATTTATTCGAATTATATTCTACACGTTAATAGTAACATTATGGAACTTTGTCTGTAACTATCATGGTTATAAGGCTATTAAATCCTTGCACCTCTGTATTTTATCTCTTTATATGTCCATTAAACAGGACTTTCATTTAATCACCTAATATGTTTAATTTCCCAATTCGCACTTTTTTGTGTTTTTCGGGACATTTGGTGTCAATTTGACAGGTCGTGCATTGTAATATATCAAATTTCTCATGTTTTTTAATACAACTAATTTCATATATTACCATACATCAGTATCTCATATAGCAAATAATTCACACCAATTTGCTGATTTTGACTTAAAAAGTATGAATGTGTCATATTATACACTATCAAATTACCGATATCGCATAATGCCACGCTGTAATTAGAAATCAAGAGCGTGTGAAGAGAGAAGAACCCAGAGATTGCTTTTCTTTGCTCTCCCCACACACAAAAGAGCCTGTTCCTCTTTTCGGGACAGACTCTTTATTGGTTTTTCTATTTATTTTTCCTCATCCTGCAGTGCGTCGAATCCGTGCTCGCCGGTGCGGACCTTGACGACATCGCGAACGTCGTAGATGAATATCTTGCCGTCGCCGATGTTGCCGGTGTAAAGAGCCTTCTGGACTGTGGTTACAAGAGTGTTGACCGGAATCTTGGAGATTACGACGTCAATCTTGATTTTCGGCAGGAGGCGTGTCTCGATAGGTGCGCCACGGAAGAATGCCTTGTGGCCTTTCTGGACACCGTATCCGAAGACGTTGGTTACGGTCATACCGGTTATGCCGATTGATTCAAGAGCATCCTGCAGCTGCGAGAATTTCGACTGGTTCATAATGATTGTCGCCTTGCTTATGCCGCTGTCGACCGCTTCGTGATGCTCGACCACGACAGCCTCGTTGACAGGAACCTTGGCAGATACATCTGTCTCGTCAGCCGGTGCCTCGTCATCAAAATCGGACATCTCGGTTACGAGTGCAAAATCAGGATATGCGATGTTGCCATGCTCGCCGATGTCAAGACCTGCGATTTCCTCCTTGGCCGTTACACGGATGCCGATGGTTTTCTTGAGGACAAACCATGTAAGGGATGCTGCCGCAAATACAAACGCACCGACTGCAACGATACCGAGAAGCTCTGTACCGAGGAGTTTTGCACCGCCACCGTAGAAAAGACCGTTTACGGTAGAAAGGCTTGTCACGCCCTCTTTGGCAAAAAGGCCCACGCAGATTGTACCGAATACGCCACAGCCGAGATGGACTGAAGTTGCGCCGACAGGGTCATCAATTCCGAGGCGGTCGAAGAAACCGACAAGAAGAACTACAATTACGCCGGCAACGGCTCCGATAAGGAGTGAAACCGGTATGCTTACATAAGCGCAGCTTGCTGTGATTCCGACGAGACCTGCGAGACAGCCGTTGACTGTCATGCCAAGGTCAGGCTTGCCGATAACTATCCATGAAGCTATCGTAGATGTAAGAACAGCCGCTACAGCTGAAGCATTGGTTGTAAAAAGTATGTGCATTACATCGGACGGGTTCTGGAAACTCATTGTTGAGCCCGGATTGAAACCGAACCATCCAAGCCACAGAACAAAAAGACCGATAACGGCGAGTGACATATTGTGACCCGGAATTGCACGAGGCTTGCCGTCCTTGCCGTATTTGCCGATACGAGGTCCAAGGATGAGTGCTCCGGAGAGAGCTGCCCAGCCGCCGACCGAATGGACTACGGTGTCACCTGCGAAATCCTGGAAACCGAGTCTTGCAAGCCAGCCGCCGCCCCAGATCCAGTGACCGATGATAGGATATATTATAATTGTGAGCACGAACGAGAAAATAATGAATGAAACATATTTAATACGTTCTGCTACCGCTCCGGAAACGATGGTTGCTGCGGTTCCGCAGAATACCATCTGAAAAAATACCTTGCCCCAGAACGGAACACTTGAGGTTAACGTGTTGTCATAAAATGAATTGTCGGATGAGCCAAGAATGAATAACGACTTGGTTCCGATAAACGGGTTATCGCCTCCGAACATAAGGCCCCAGCCAAGAAGCAGATAACCTATTGATGATACAGCGAACACGATAAAGTTCTTTGATAATATGTTTACCGTGTTTTTGGATCTGGCAAATCCGGCCTCAACTGCCGCAAAACCAAGATTCATGAAGAATACAAGGATTGCTGCCAGAAATACCCAGAATGTGTCAATGATTGAAAAATCTCCCATTTTTCTTCCTCCTTTTCCTAAACAAAAAAAGAGACAAAGGTGGCCTTTATCAGGCACCTTTGCCTCTTCATTTAATGACTAAGTTATAGCACGTTAAAAATATAAAGTCAATACCTTGTTTAAATTTATTTTACAAAAGTACGGAACAACGTAACATTATTTTATTATCCGCGGCGGAGATTATCAATTGAATTATACAGGTTTAATGTACCGTAACCCCATTCCCTGTTGGGATATGTTATACCGTGTTTTCTTCCGCATCCGGATATCAATATGTTCTTGATTGCCGGAGTTGTCATGATACGCATATTTCCGTTTCTGCTGCCATATTCCTGCAGAAGAGCTGCCGTACCGGCAGTAAATGCCGTGGCTATGCTGCTGCCGCTGCGCCGTACATAAGAGGCAGCACCCATATGGTCCGGCACCAGAATATCCACACCCGGAGCGGCAAAATCCGGCTTGATTATGCCATCGGAATTATATCCGCGCCCGTTTTTCAGATAAAGAGAATTATCCTTATGGCTGTAGGCGGCCACAGCAATGCACTCGGGAACATTGGCAGGGTTTGTAACTGTCTCGTAAGGATCCGATACCACGAAATAAGTATCATCCGTTAAAAATTCACGGTTATCGATCCATATATCGTAATTTCCGGTGGTCAGATCACGTCCGTATACATTAATTGTCCATATGCCCTCCGATGGACTGTCAAAACGCATGGCAACCACATTCATCCCGGAACTTTTTTCAAACAGCTGATAATAAATTTCAACTACCGTATTTTCAAAAAGAAAACTAAGTACAGTACTGGTTCCGGTTCTGCTTGGCAGTCTGTTGATAATCTGCCCGCCCGGCGAAATTATTTCCACGGTATATACTTCCGGAGCCATTGACCACAATTCACATACAAATCCATTCTCGCCCCGTCCGACTTTGATTTCAACACTCTGTACTTCATCGCCGGATATGTGGCCCGCAAAGTGCAGCCGCTCATTTCCCTCATTACCCACTGACAATGTGACGCAATGTCCAGGTCTTTCCGCCTCATCACCAAGATAGTCGGCAAGCGGCGATATGCCCGCATGTGAACCGAGATTGCTGCCCATTCCTATAGCATATGATACCGTTACCCCTTTTTGTTCTGAATAATCCGACACAAATGCAACTGCGCGCATTATATCGGCTTCGGAATATGCCGGCACGTTGTCACGCACAAAATATATATCGCGCAGATAATGCTTAGCCTGCTGCAATCTGACCACAATCAGACGGCTGTATGGCGCGACACCCGAAAATCCTGACTGTCTGTTGATATTACCTGCAGCCACTCCCGCCATATAAGTCCCATGTCCTATATCATCGCCCGGAATGTCCCCGCCACCGGCAAGTGCCTCGTTTATGTCCCGGTTATAATATATTCTGTTGGTCTGCTGATCCCACATAACCTCAATTCTGCTGGTTCCGTCACTGTTAAGGAATGCCTCATGCCTCCAGTTTATCCCGGTGTCAATTATAGCTATATAGGTTCCGCTGCCATACAGTTCAAGCACAGGCTGCTGCCTGACCGCCGTGATTCCCGCCGCATTCACCGCTGTCACATCCGACAGACCGTATAATTTGGGCAAAAAAGAGTACCCCAGTCTTTCAAAGGTACTCTCTTGTGTCATATTGATATTAAAAGATACTATTGCCCATTTATCGCTAATTCCCGCAATGCAATAATCTGCATACGGTTCCAACGCTCTCCTGGTATAATATCCGTCTCTCAGAATATATTCAGTGTATTCCTCAGATGTAAATACGTCGCTGCAAAAATCCATTTTTATTTTAGTATATGGAGCATGCCGTAAAATAATGCCTAATGTTCTTCAAGAACAGCGACACCTCTCGGTTCGATGACCGGACCGCCCTTCTTCTCAATGTAATCCTTCGTGATAATTACACGGCCGATGTTCTTATCCTTAGGTGTCTCATACATGATATCAAGCATAAAATCTTCAATGATGGAGCGTAATGCTCTTGCGCCGGTATCTTTCTCAAGAGCCTTCTTCGCAATAGCCTCATATGCACTGTCTTCAAACTGAAGATCAACCTCATCCAGTTCCAATAATTTGTGATACTGTTTCAGGATGGCGTTCTTCGGCTCCTTGAGGATTCTCACGAGCATTTCCTCGGTAAGCTTCTTAAGTGTAAATACTACCGGAAGACGACCTAAGAACTCCGGTATCATACCGAATTCGCGCAGATCCTCCAATGTAACTTTCTCAAGAATGTCCGGGTCCTCATCGTATTTATCCTTCAGATCGGCCTTGAAACCGATTGATGACTGCTTATTGAGTCTTGCCTTAATAATGTCATCGAGATCAGGAAAAGCACCGCCGCATATGAAGAGTATATTTCTTGTATTTACGGTTGTAAGCGGAACCATGGCATTCTTGGAATTGGCTCCGACCGGCACCTCAACATCACTTCCCTCAAGTATTCTTAAGAGACCCTGCTGTACCGATTCGCCGCTGACATCACGGTTACGAGTTTCTTTTTTCTTGGCTATCTTATCTATCTCATCGATAAAAATAATACCGCGCTCAGCCTTGTCAACATCATTATCGGCTGCTGCGAGGAGCTTCGATACAACGCTCTCAATATCATCTCCGATGTATCCTGCCTCGGTAAGTGATGTGGCATCCGTAATCGCAAGCGGCACATCCAGAAGTCTTGCAAGCGTCTGTACAAGATATGTCTTACCGGAACCTGTAGGTCCTATCATAAGCATATTGGACTTCTGAATCTCGATGGAGTCCATTGTATTCGTGGCAACTCTCTTATAATGATTATAAACGGCAACGGAAATAACCTTCTTGGCATATTCCTGTCCGATTACATATTCGTCAAGCATAGCCTTTATCTCGTGAGGTGCCGGAACTGACTTAAGGTCTATCGGCGGTATCTGATTATCGCCTTTCTTTCTTTTCTTAATCTTCTGACGCTCCGGCATATCGCCGAAATCCGAGAGATTCATAAAATGTATACCCGGCATACCGCTCATCTTCATCAGGTCATCGTATCCGCCAGGTCCGTTCATGCTGTCGAATGTCTTCTGCATACAATCAGCACAGATATATATATTCTGCGGAAGTTCAATCATCTTGCCGGCCTTGCTCTCCGGTCTGTGGCACAGATAACAGATTTTCTCATATTCTTCAAAATCTTTATCCTCGTTCTGATCATTGTCCTTCTGCTCATCATCGTTATTATTGATAATCTCTTCCATTAGTTATTCCTCCATAAATAATCGTGTTAATTCTAACATATTCCCGTTTATAATTCAACGTCGCCATGATAAAAAAAACCGGACACCATTATTGCAATGGCATCCGGCGTCAAACTCATTATGAATTATTCCTCAGGATTGGATGTAAGTGTTACGGTAGTTGATGTTTTCTCATATTCTCCCGAAGAGTTCATATGATAATATTCAACCTTGACTGTCTCTCCGACGGCATAGTATTTCATAAGTTCAACAAGAGAATCTATAGTCTCAACCGTTTCACCGTCAAAGGAACATATGATATCATTCTTGATAAGTCCTGCCTTATCTGCTGCACCGTTTTTGGTAATGTTTCTGATGGCAACACCTACCGGATATCCATATGTCTGTGAAATCTGGCTTGTTATACTTACGCCTGTAATTCCGAGGTAACCTCTTTCATCATCATCAAGCTGTTTTCTTGAATCTGTTGTTGAAAGTTCGTTAATGATATCCTTAACAGATGAAATTGAAATAGCGTATCCCATTCCTTCGACACCTGTTGTACTCATCTTGACTGAGTTGATACCGATTACTTCGCCCTGCGCATTGAAGAGAGCACCGCCACTGTTGCCCGGATTAATGGCTGCATCTGTCTGGATAAGGTTATTGTATTCCGTGCTTTCAACTGTTACAGTTTTATCAATTGCACTGATGCATCCTGTGGTAACCGAAATACCGTAACCCATTGAGTTACCTACTGCTATTGCTGCTTCACCGACTTTAATCTGTGATGAATCGCCAAGTGTTGCTATAGTATAAATGGCATCCTTAGGAATATCCGAAAGCTTTGCCGAAATTACCGCGAGGTCATAGCTGCTCTTTTTATTCTTGACTTCAACAGGAACCTTGCTTCCGTCATAAAATGTTACCGCAAGATTCTCAACGCCGTCAATTACGTGTGCATTGGTTACCATAAGAAGCTCATCATCGGTTGAACCGATTATGATACCGGAACCGCTTACCGTTGACTTCTGGGTCTGGCTTCCGAACCAGCCGTAGTTAACTTCCTGTGTATATTCACCATTGATGGCTACTACGGACGATATTACCGAATCAACTATATCGGATACATCATATACCGTGGCCGTGATGTCCTTGTTGGCATTTACATTACCAAGCTGTGCCGCCGTAGTTGCCGGCTTTGCCAAAGCATCTGTCTGGCTGCTGTTCTTAATAGGGAATAAGCTATATCCTGCATAACTTACGCCGTAGCAGGCAACTCCGGCAACTCCGCCTAAAAGCACTGCACAGACAACCATCGCTACGCCTCTTACAAACCAGTTCTTTTTCTTAGGCTGTGAGGCCCTGCGTTCAATTCTCTGAGCCTTTCTCATGGCTCTTAAACCCTTCTTGGTGAGCTGCGGCTGTGGCTGTGGCTGTGGCTGCGGCTCGCTGTTATATGCTGTGTAATTATTTTCATCATTATACATATCAATACATCTCCTTTGGTGTAATCTTTATCGCTTTCTATGTCTATGAGTATAGATGGAAATTGTGTACTTTTTGTGTAGCAAATAAGGAAAATAAGTGATATTTTCATATACCGGGTATAGAAAATCCCGTCCATACTCTCATCTGGCGTATGAACGGGATAATAATCATTGGTTATATTGAATTATTCAACAAGACTCATCATGCTTTCTTTGAGGCCGGCAAGTTTCTTATCCGCATCCTCAAAGCTGTTTCCCTTAACACCCATATAGAACTTAACCTTTGGTTCGGTTCCTGAAGGTCTTGCACAGCACCATGCATTGTCTTCAAGGTCAAAATAGAGAACATTGGATTCAGGAAGACCTGTTGTGCCTGTACTTCCGTCAGCACGTTTAACAATATCTTTCTCATAATCCCTGAACTCAAGAACCTTATATCCTCCGATTTCTGCAGGAGGGTTGTTACGTAATTTCTCAAGCATTGCCTGAATCTCGGCGACTCCTTCAACACCCTTTCTCTCAAGAGATACAAGTGTCTCTCTGAAATATCCGTATTTCTCGTAAATCTTAAGCATCTGATCCCAGAGTGTAAGTCCCTGCTTCTTATAGTATGCAGCAGCCTCACAGAGCATAAGAACCGCAACAATGGCATCCTTATCCCTTGCATGTGTGCCTACGAGACAGCCGTAGCTTTCCTCGAATCCGAACATATACTCATAGGTATGATTCTGCTCAAACCACTTAATCTGCTCTCCGATATATTTGAAACCTGTAAGTACTTCGATAAGTTTAAGATTATATTCCTTGGCAATAACATCTGCGAGATTGGTTGAAACGATTGTCTTGACCAATGCACCGTTAGCAGGAATAAGTCCTTTCTCCTTCTTCTGGGAGAGAATGTATTCTGCGATAAGCATTCCCGACATGTTACCTGTGAATGACATATATTCACCTGTCTTGGAATCCTTGGCATATACTCCGAGTCTGTCGGCATCCGGGTCTGTTGCAAGAACAACATCCGCGTTCTTCTCCTTGGCAAGTGCAAGTGCAAGTGTGAATGCCTTAGGATCTTCAGGGTTCGGATATCCTACTGTAGGGAAATTACCGTCCGGTTTCTCCTGCTCAGGCACTACGTATATTTTATTAAATCCAACTTCTTTAAGAACTCTTCTTGCCGGAATATTACCTGTTCCGTGAAGCGGTGTGTATACGGCAACAAGATCGTCTCCCATTTCCTTAATAACATCCGCATTGATAATCTGTTTCTTAAGTGCCGCAATATATCTGTCATCGAGGTCAGAACCGATTACATTATATAATCCTGCTTTAACTGCCTCAATTTTGTCCATTGTCTTTACGACATTATAATCTTTGATAGCTTTAACTTCATCGATGATCATAACATCCTTAGGTGATGTAACCTGTGCACCATCTTCCCAATATACCTTATATCCGTTATATTCCGGAGGGTTATGGCTGGCTGTTACAACTATTCCCGCTATACATCCGAGATCTCTTACCGCAAATGATAATTCCGGTGTAGGTCTGAGAGATGGGAAAACATATGCCTTGATGCCGTTCGCATTCAGGCAGAGTGCAGCCTCATCAGCAAATTCAGGTGACATTCTTCTGCAGTCATATGCAATTGCAACACCCTTTGACTGTCCGCCTTCTTTAATTATAAAATTAGCGAGTCCCTGTGTAGCCTTTCTGACTGTATACACATTCATTCTGTTGGTTCCGTTACCGATAACTCCTCTGAGTCCGCCGGTACCGAATTCGAGTTCCCTGTAGAATCTGTCTTCGATTTCCTTATCATTGCCTTCAATTGACTTTAATTCTGCTCTTGTTTCTTCCGAAAAATACGGATTAACGCACCATTCTTTATAAGTATCCTGGTATGACATATATTTTTCCTTTCTTCCTATAAAATAATATTTCCCGACTTTACCTCGTATATATCTGTCTCTTATACACATCTGACGCTGCCGACGACTTAATAGG
>ERZ1027269.502-NODE-502-length-14781-cov-9.296415_pt1 | contig 14781 bp, 20 predicted proteins | sample MGYA00519471_ERZ1027269 | MGnify/ENA primary metagenome ERZ1027269 (study PRJEB26926, sample SAMN06164687) | human gut metagenome | biome: ENVO:00009003; feature: ENVO:2100002; material: ENVO:00002003 | host: Homo sapiens | place: USA | collected 2012 ...
TACGAGATGTAGAGAGGTCTCGTGGGCTCGGAGATGTGTATAAGAGACAGCACTACTACTGTAAGATAATTGATTCGGTACACGCACATGATCCATCCGGAATGTGTGTGTACCTTATTTCTTTATTAGGTAAACGTGTTTTGGTTAATAAAACAAAAATGAGTTGCAGCAAAGAAGAAGCAGCCACTATTACCCTGCACTACTGCACCACCCCATCACTCCACCGGTACACGACTAGCGTACCATGTAATCATACCGGCAATTCACAAGGTGCTATAAATAGCACCTTGCCCTAAACCCGCATAAATGCTGGATTCTTGTCTGAAAAAAGACCATAAAAAAGAACCGAAAGGAGCCTTGAAAAAAGCATTGAAAAGCATTGAAAAGCATTGAAAAGTGTCTTGAAAAAAGACCTCAAAAAAGAAAAATTAGGCTGGCTTTTTTTTCTATATTTCTTGCAAATATACCTATATGGCGGTATAATAAGAACGTAAGGAAATAACATTTTTTGAAAGTGAGGGATACGATATGATTATAGGAACATTAGAAAACGGTACAACTTGTGTTTATGATTTACCGGATGAAATTAAAACAGCAGAACAATTCCAAAGCCTTATATATGGCTACAATAATGGAAGAATGGCAGAAAGCCAGCGGGAAGAACTTTTTAACCAACCGAAGCTATTAGGTCTGAATGGTCCAATGTGGAACGGCTGGGGAAATCTTAAAAGCTCCGGAAAAGTGGTTGCCATTATCCGCTATGAAAAGACCGGATATGATATTTGAGAAAGTAAACGGTTTGCAGTGCATCCGGAACGGCTGCACTGCTACCACTACTATTTTAGAAAGGAAATAGAAATATGACAGTAAAGGAATTATATAGTATACTTGATAAAGAAAGTACAAGAGATTGGGCAATTAAAATTTAGTGGAGGGATATAGGATGGATTTAGGAACATTTAGAGAAATTACAAAAAATTTAAGCGATGACACGATATTATATATGTCATTAGCGGAAGTAGTAAAAGGTGATGTAATCGAACGTGATGAAATTGAAGCCGATGTGGAAAATATCGAAGTCGATGAAGATGATAAGGGCAGACCGTTCTTATGGCTTCTGGATTCTAAATGATAGAAAAATAATACACACATCCGAGTTTCAAAAACCGCTTGAATGGTTTGGAGAACACACCATTGAAGAAGCCGTTGAAATCTTAAGCACTGAAACAAATATTATATAGAAAGGAAAAGGTGAATATGATGAAAAGTTATAAGGATTTTGAAAAGGAATTTATTGGAGATAGTGATATTGCTACTCTTATTATGTTAGGTTATGACAGTAAAGAGAAAGACGGATTGTTATTAAAAAAATTGAATTTTGGCGAGGATGGAAACTATCGGGCATACATTGTAGAGGGACAGGCTGAAATTGGAAGCCATTATGAATTAGTGGCAGAATTTACAGATTGGCTGAGAATCTATGATGATTCTTCCTTAGTAAAAGAGTTTCATGCTGATGTAATTAAAGTATTTCGTGCCAAGGAATTTGGTTGTATCATCCAGCTTTTAAAAGAAGAAAGAGAGGATGTTTTATGAAAGTTAATTTTACGGATGGAATCGAAATTGTGATTGATGATGAGAAACTTATCAGTTGGCAACAGTCGAGTGATAAAAGATTTATTATGTTGGCTGTAACAGAAGAAAGTGGTCACGCAAATTATGAAATCGACTTACAGGAAAAGGTGATAAAAAGGGATAGCAAATAGAACAAGACCAAAGCAGATAGTCATAAAGATATAAGAGGAAGAATTTCTGGAATTAAAGGAAAGCCGGATGCAGCGGATGCATCCGGTTTTTATTTTTAGTGTACTGGAAGTGGAAAATGAAAACGCTGCAGCCTGGAACGGTGTCCCGGCTGCAGAAAAAATGCCGGGGCGCATCCTGCGCCACTTATCGTATTTCTGCTACTCCCCTATTCCATGATAAATAGTTAAGGTGCTATAAATAGCACCTAGCTTCAAACCCGCATAAATGCTGGATTTTGCCTGAAAAAAGACCTCAAAAAAGAAAAATTAGGCTGGCTTTTTTTACTATATTTCTTGTAAATATACCTAAGTAGCGGTATAATAATGGTGTAAGGAAATAACATTTTTTTGAAAGTGAGGTACACGATATGAAAAATTATTTTAAAAATGTAACCAGTTTTGAGGATTTAAAAGCACAGTACAAAGTATTATTAAAAGCAAATCATCCGGACAATGGCGGAGAACTGGAAGCCATGCAGGAAATTAACTGCGAATATGACGCTCTTTTCAAAATATGGAAAGATAAAGCCATTAAGGATAATACCTTAAAAGAGGAAGAAAAAGAAGAAACTGCAGCCGGTACAAGAAAAAAATTCTATACAGCTTACGGATGGGAAGGAAGCCGTTATGATTCGAACCTTAGTATAAAGGAAATTGCAAAGAGTGTTAGAATCTATGTAAAGAAGAAATATCCTACTTGCAAATTTAGCGTAAGAACAGAACACGCTAGTATGTGCCGGGAAATTATTATGGAAATCAAAGAGTTCCCGGAAAAAATGTATAAGACCGGGGACGATTTAAGAAAAGAAAAAATTGACTGGAACGCTGACGAGATTCGAGACTTAATGAGCAAACTTAGAAATCATGGATTTTATGACATGGGTTCTTTTACCCAGGAAGATTTTGTAAAAGAATATGAAACAGCTTGCAAAGAATCTTCTTTCTATGCATTGAAAACAGATTATTTCAAAGCAGTATTAGAGGATGTGAATGCATTCGTATTATCATACAACCGTGATGATTCTGATGGAATGATAGATTACTTTAACACAAATTTCTATTTCTTCGGTTGCAAATTTGATAATTGCAAACAGGTTGAAAAGGTTGCCAGGATTAAAGATAAAAAGCCGAAAGATGCAACAACTCCGGCAGTGGTAAATGGGGAAAAGCTGGAAGAAAAAGAATCATTGTTTTCTATTAAAGTGGGTGAGCATACGAGAACACATGAAAAACTGTACCTTGTAAAGTGCTTAAAAACATTAGACAGAAAGACATATTTATCTGTAGTAGCACAGATAAAGGAAATAGGCGGTTACTATTCTACTTTTACTCATAGCTTTATATTTAGAACAAATCCGGAAGAAGCATTGAAAGGAATTAAGATAGCGTGAAAACATTATGTAGAGAAGCTATAGAATGTTGCAAGTGTCCAAATCAGGACACTTGCAATGCTGAAAAATATGAAAGTGTGATAAGTAGACTTTTTTCAAGTAAAGAGGTCAGATATGGCGGGGCAGAAATAAAAATATTCTACTGGAATATGCTCCCTAATCAGATTCACACCGTCAAAGAAGTGGAGAACTATATAAATGCCAGTACAACACATATTGAAGAATTGGAAGATGTTATTTTGATGCTAAAGGCATATCAGATAGCATTAACTGAAAGATACAATTTCCTGCAGACTGCCCCAATGGGAAAAAAGATAAAGCTGCAGCGTGTCCAACGGTATCGGGAAAATGTGAAATATATTCTTTCCTTTTTTGATGTGAATTTATTGGATGGATATGAAAATTTGACCAGGGTAATAGAATACCAGGGCAAAGAGCGAAGCAAGGCTATTTCTGAATTTGAAAAGCTAAAGAATGATTCTATAAATAGACAGGTTATTTTTGAACTGGATATAAAGAAGAAGTAATTCGATTAGCGACCGGAACTGCAAGAACGCAGTTCCGCTTATGAAATGTCAGGGCGCATCCTGCGCCCCCTTATCATACTCCTGCTACTCCCCTATCCCATGATAAATAGTTAAGGTGCTATAAATAGCACCTAGCTTTAAACCCGCATAAATGCTGGATTCTTGTCTGAAAAATGACCTCAAAAAAAGAAAAAATAAGGTGGCTATTTTTACTATATTTATTGTAAATATACCTAAATAGCGGTATAATAGCAATGTAAGGAAATAACATTTTTATAGCAGGATGGCTCCTGCGGAAAGGAACGAATTATGAAATATATTGATGGAAATTTAAACGAGCTTACAGAGGATGATTTCACACCGGTAAAAGAACTTGGAAAATGGTGGACTGGTCTTATTGATGTGGTAGAAATTGATGGAAAAGCAATTGCACTGGATGGCTGGAATGGTAGTGCATTTTATGGATGTTTTGAAGTTGAGGATGCTATTAATGGAGTTTATTTTGAGACTGTCAGAAATATTCCGGAAGCCGTTTATCCAGTTTACAATTTAGCGGAAAATGAAAATGATGAAGTTGATATTAAAGGATATTATATCGAGATTTCATGAAAAAATAAGAGAGGGAAGCTGCAGGGAGCAGCTTCCTTTTTTTTTACTGGAAGTGGAAAATGAAAACGCTGCAGCCTGGAACGGTGTCCCGGCTGCAGGAAAAATCCCTAGCTGCATTTCATGCAGCCTTATCATTGTTTCGCTGCGACCAGTACCATTCAAAAGGAAGTTGCAATTTGCAACTTCCTTTTGAATGCCCTGCATCCGGAGAGATACCTAGCTTTTTTGTGTGCTGGAAGTCAAAAGCTAAAACGCTGCAGCCGGAACCAGGTTCTCGGCTGCAGGAAAAGCGGAGTCAGTGCAACTTAGGTTGCCCTGACATTTGAAAGGGGAACATCCTGTTCCCCTTGCCCCTTTGGAAGAAATGTTACGCTGTTTAAGTCCAAAATTTTCGCATAATGGGGAAACGTTGTACGTTTCTTTTTCTTTTTTGAGGTGTGTTTGGCGCACGCAGCGAAGCGAAAATTTTTTTGAGTTTTTCAAAAAAAAGAGCATAAGGGGGAATTGACCCCAAACTTCGTTTGTGGGTTTGGCAAAGCCAAACATTCCCGATATGCTCTTTCCTAAATAGTGGGGACAGATATTTTATAAAATGGACAATAAATCATTGGTTATTGTCCATAAAATATTGCCCTTTTTTATGCAAGATGATATAATTTTTCCATTGGAGGAACGGAAAAATGGAAATCAAAATCAGAAAGATTGAAAAAAATGTGGCTGACAAGCTGACAGAGCTTGCCAAGAAGAAAGGGGTGTCCAGAGAAACTTACATTAGGGACTACCTGAACACTTTAGCAGTTGCACCGGAACTTAAAGAAATGGACTTTAAGTATGCAAATCTTGTAGAGACTTTAGCAGACCAGGCAAGGATGTATGCAGATATTATTGATAAGAATAATTATATATTAGATGAAGTCTTAGAAAGACTGGATGCATTGGAGAAAAAGGAAGGGGATGATTAATGTGGTAAAGAAGTATGTACTTGACCAGGAATGTATTGATACTATCAGTAAGGTGAAAGCTGATAAAGAGTTTAAAAACGATAGTGCAACTTTACGTTATATCATTCAGGAGTACCAGAAGAACGAACAGCAAAAAGAAAATGATGCAGCACTTATCTCCGGACTGTTAGAATCTTACAACCAAAAATACTATGCCCTTTTTGAACGTTTGCGGTGGGCATCCCAAACTGCAGAAATGAATACAACGATTCTGTTGGATGCAATTAATACAATTTTGATAAAGGATGATGTTCGGGAAAGTATTCTTCGGGAAGCAATACAGGCACCAGTTATTGCAGATTCACAAAATGCCTATAAAGAAAAGATTGCATATTTCAAACAACAAAAGGATGACCGGAACAAGAAAAAAGCAATGAAAAAATAGGGTGTTTTTTGAGAAGAAATCCAGTGTTTATGCGGGTTTGAAGCTAGGTGCTATTTATAGCACCTAAACCGAAAAACACATGGCTGTATATCACAACCGGGGAAATCATGCAAACAAAAGACAGTGGAAAAAGGGTGTCAAAAATGGGTGTTTTTTTGAGAAGAAATCCAGTATTTATGCGGGTTTGAGGTTAGGTGCTATTTATAGCACCTTAAGAGAAAGTAGAGGATAATATGTCAGAAATCAAAGCAGGAGTTATTGTGAAAACGAGATTTTGCGAAGCGGGTTCCAGTGTGTTTGGGGAATACATAGAATACATAGACCGAGAAGATGCAAAACGAAATGAAATGTTAAGTGAATATAATCTTTACAATGACTACATGGATAATCCGGAAAAGACAACAGGCATTTTTACAAAGGACAAAATGAAGTTATCTGACCAGGATAAAAAGGATTTGAAAAATACGTTTAGAATAGCACAAGACAATGGTTCCCTGATGTGGCAGACGGTTATATCGTTTGATAACCGTTGGTTAGAAGAGCATGGATTATATGATTCGAAAACAAATATCTTAGATGAACGGAAAATAAAAGAGATTGCCACAGGTGCAATCAATCGAATGCTAAAGAATGAGAGTTTGGAAAATGCAATATGGAGTGCTGCCATCCATTATAATACGGATAACATCCATGTTCATGTTGCCACAGTAGAACCAGCACCTTGCAGACAAAAGAAGATGTATCAGGTTTATGATGAAAAAATCGTAAATGGGAACAAGGTAAAGGTTCCGGTGAGAACTCCATCCGGAGAACTATACAAAAGAGAAGAATATATTGGACGGTTCAAAGGAAAGAGTATTGAAGCCTGTAAACGGTTTGTTGTAAATGAGATTATGCAGCAGCGGGAACAGAATATTGAAATCAACCAGTTTATCAGAGAGACAATTGTAAATCAGAAAAAGGAGCATATCCTATCTGTAGATGCAGACCTAAAGGATATGTTTCTTGATATATACAAGTGTCTGCCTAGAAGTGGTAATCGGGGACTATGGAATTATAACAATAATGCCATGTATGACATTCGCCCAATGCTGGATAAATTATCACAGGCATATATTGATAAATACTACCGGGATGATTATTTAAAATTCATTGCAGAGCTGGAACGAACCGCAAAGGATTATAAAACTGCATATGGAAAATCCGGACGAGATTATAAGGACGGAAAAATCAAAGATTTGTATTCAAGACTTGGTAATCAGATTCTAAAGGAAATGAAAGAATATGATATTAAGACCGGTGGTGCGGAGTACGTTCCGGAAGATGTTGAAAAGATTATGGACAGATTCTTTGAAGCGGAAGTGGATGCAGCGGATAATACTTTTCCGGATGCAGACGAAGTAATCGAGGAACCGGAAATAGATGATTTGGATTTTGACGTATCGGATGCAATTTTTAAGTGGAGTGAAAATTTCAAAAAAGCAAAGGTTCTGATATATGGAAAAGACAAGGATGTTCAGAAAGGTATTGAATTACTGGAACTTGAAATAATGCAAAAAAACATCCTGGCATATTATGAACTTGGTAACATATATCAGCATGGTATCGGTGTAAAGATAGATAATGAAAAAGCACACTATTATTATGAGAGAGCCTTAAAAGGTTTTGAAAGTGTGATAGAGCATCCGGAAGAACAGACAAATTTCATAATAAACTATTCCTTATATCGAGCAGGAAAGCATTACCTGTATGGACTAGGAACAGAAAAGAATGAAGAGAAAGCATTTGAATACTTAGATGAATCAGCTAATACAGGGAATGTGTTTGCAGCGTATATTGTTGGAAATATGTATTGGGATGGAAACAGTGTAGTAGAAAAGGACAAGGAAATTGCAGTTGACTATTACAAACTGGCAGCCGGAAATCCATATGCACACTACAAGCTGGGATATGCATACGAAAATGGAATAGAAGTTGAAAAGGATATGGACAAGGCAAATAAGGAATATAAGGCAGCATACGATAAATTCTTTTCAATGGAATTTAAGTCACCGGATGCGAACATTGAATACAGACTTGGTAAGATGAATATGGAAGGAAAAGGAGTAAGTGTTGATTTAAGCACAGCCGAAGAATACTTCGAATTATCATCTAAGAATGGAAATCCAAACGCACAATATCAGTATGCAAAAATCCTTTTGCAAAAGGGAGATATAGAGAACGCAGATAAGGCAGTGGAGATTTTAAAAGAAGCTGCAGAAAATGAAAGTGTAATGGCACAGTACCAGCTTGGAAAAATCTATCTGAAAGATGAACGATTAAAGAATGAAAGTCTTGCCATAAAATATCTGACCATGGCAGCCGAACAGAATAATTCTTATGCACAGTACCAGCTTGGCAAGATTTATTCTGATAAGACTTCCTCATACTACGATATTGGAAAAGCCATAGAAAATTTTGAAAAGGCTTCAGACCAGGACAATTCCTATGCACAATATCAGCTTGGAAAAATCTATGCCGGAAAGAATACAGAATACCATAATGCAGAAAAGGCAATCCACTATTTTGAATTGGCTGCACAGGATGAAAATAAAGCTGCATTGTACCAGCTTGGAAAACTCTATGCTGATAAGACAGAAAAAGTGTATGACCCAAAGAAAGCAGTAACGTACTTGGAGCCAATAGCAAAAGAGGGAAATGTGTATGCTCAATATAAACTTGGAAAATTATTCATAGAAAAGGAGAGTCCTATTTACAATCCGGAGAAAGCCATTGAGTATTACAAGATGGCAAGTGAGCAGGGGAATGATTTTGCGGATGTGGCACTTGGCTTTATCTATTATCGTGGCAATGGTGTTAAGGAAGATAAAGTAATTGCACTGGACTATTTTAAGAAAGCAGCAGATGCAGGAAATGATACCGGAAAGAAAATGGTATCGAAGATAGAGGAAAAAATCTTGAAGCCATATCAGAAGAAAGGAAAGCATCTGCCAATGCTATTCCGGAATAAAGCAGCTTATGATGTTGAAAGGGCATTAAGGAAATTGGAGAGAGCATTGGATGATACGCTGCAGAAAGAGCAAATCATCCGGAAGCATGAGAGATTTCTTGAGCAGGAGCGTAGGGAGAAAGAGAGGGACGAAAAGGAAAACAGCCTGGAAGAGAAAGATAATTAGGTCTGAAAAAGGGTGTCAAAAATGAGCATTTTTTAGATAAAGAATCCAGTATTTATGCGGGTTTGAGACAAGGTGCTATTTATAGCACCTAAACGAATAAAAGTATGATATAATACAAATGTTGTCGCAACCCAATCTGGCAACAGAGAGGGGGTGCATTAGTGGATTTTATTACAACTTTTTTTCTTTCTGTTATGGCAGGAATAGTTAGCTACTATATCTGCAAATGGCTAGACAGAAAGAATAGCGACCACTAGCCTTCGGATGCTCTACCGAACAAAAAGAGAAGAACCCCCAGTAGCAGCCACTACTGGGGGTTCATTTTGTGCATTCGTGTTATTACAACTTTTTTAGCTACCGCCATTATAGCATATGCGGTAGTCAAAATCAAGTATGCCACATTTTATAAAAAAGTAATCAGGAAACATGAAAAAACGCATGGATGATATGTCAAAAAAATGGGTGCTTTTTTGAGAAGAAATCCAGTGTTTATGCGGGTTTGAAGCTAGGTGCTATTTATAGCACCTTAATAAAGAAAATCCCGGAAGTAATTCCTCCGGGATTTTCATATGGGTGTCTGCTTGACACTTATAACCTTTTAGCCAATGGCATTATAGCATATACAGTAGTCAAAATCAAATATGCTATATCTTATAAAAAGCAGACGAAAAACCATGTTGGTGATATGTCAAAAAATGGGTGTTTTTTTGAGAAGAAATCCAGTGTTTATGCGGGTTTGAGGTTAGGTGCTATTTATAGCACCTTGTCAGAAAAATGATATAAAAGCATATCATATGGGAAGGAGAATGCCCCAGGATAGATAAACTACCTGGGGCTGCGTTTGGATGAATATGCAATACAAATTGCATAAGCATATTCACTATATCATAAATGCTACAAAGTGTCATGCAAAAAAATGGGTGTTTTTAAGAGAAGAAATCCAGCATTTATGCGGGTTTAGGACAAGGTGCTATTTATAGCACCTAAGGGACAACTTACCTCAAAAAAGAAAATGTTATGTACTTATATTTTTTAAGTTGTTGACAGTATACCGCTAGTATGGTATATTATAGGTGTAGTAAATAATAGCATAAAGAAAGGACAAGAGCTTATGAAAGTAATTGCATTTATTAACAACAAAGGCGGTGTAGGAAAAACCGCAAGCGTAACAACAATCGGTCATATGATGGCTACAGTACATGGAAAGAAAGTCTTACTGGTAGACTTAGACCCACAGGGTAACACTTCCGGAAGATATTCCCAGACAAACTTCATAGATATATTTACAGCTATCATGGAGCGCAGACCTATTGAAACAGAATTATCAATCGAAGATGTTTTGCTGAATCCGGATATGGATATTCATAAATCAATCAAACATACAGATTATGTAGGATTAGATATTATCCCATCCCACCTTACATTAGCAGAGGTAGAGGAAAGACTGAAAGCAGACATAACAACTCCGCAGCAGTTCAAGTTAAAGAAAGCATTGAAACAGGTAGCAGATGAATATGATTATTGCCTGATAGATTGCAGTCCATCTATTTCAATTTTGAACATCAATGGATTAACTGCAGCAGATGAAGTATATATTCCGCTTAGATGTGATGGAGATAGCTGTATTGGACTTGCAATTACAAGAAACCTTGTAGAGACAGTATCAGAATATAATCCATTACTTCATATCGGTGGTACATTCCTTACACAGTATAATAACCGTAAGAACGTATCAAGAGAAGTATACGGATTACTGGAACAGATATTACCAAGATACGAGATTCCATTGCTGCCAATTTGCATAGGAACCACAAAGTATCTGGAAGAGAATACCTTTGAACAAAGACCATTACTAGAAGTTGATTCCGGAAAAAATAAGTGTTCTGTTACATTGGCATACATGAAACTGACAGAATATATTATTTCCCCAAACAAGAAAAAATTCATTGAAAAGTATCAGAGGGAACTTAAAGAAATCGAAAGAATGCGCCAGGAAGAAGAAAAGGAGATTTAATCATGGGAAAATTTAAACTGGATAAAATAACAGGAGTTGGAGAAGGACTTCTTAATGAGCAGAGCAAGAACGTAGCAGTACAGAAAAGGACAGAATATATCCCGATAAGCAAAATCCATCCAAACCCAAGAAACGGATTATCATTGAATAATATTCCGGAATTGGCAAGTCAGATAAAAGCTGCAGGATTGGAGCAGCCATTAGTTGTATATCAGATGGATGATGGAGATTATATGCTTCTTACCGGACACAGACGTTTTAAGGCTATCAATTACCTTATCGAATCCGGAGATTGGGATGCAGATAAACCAGTAGAATGTAAAGTCAAAGATTTAGATGCAATGGATTTACCACTGGACTTCGAAGATAAGGAAATGCTTTCTATCTTAACAACCAATCAGAACAGAAAGTATGAACATGAAGATATTGCCTTTGAAATCCGGGAATGGAAAAATCTGATTGCAAAATTAAGAGCAAAAGGTGTAACCATCATGGTTGTAGGTAATGATGAAGATGGTAATGACGTTACTAGAAACATTGCCGGAGTAAAGACCAGGGATTTAGTAGCGGAGCAGCTTGGAATATCCAGCGCACAGGTCGCAAAGTATGATAAGGTTGAAAACAGAGGTTCAGATGAATTAAAAGCAGCCTTAAAAGAGAACAGAATTAACGTATCAAATGCAGCACAGGTTGCCAATATGCAAAAGCCGGTACAGGCGAAGTTCATTACAGAAATGCTTGAAAAGAAAGGTGAAGATGAACAGATAACCAGTGATGATATTGCAGTAGAGGAAAAGAAACAGTCCTCAAAAAAGAAAAATGAGAGGGAAGAAAAAGCAATATATGTTATATCCACCAATGTATTCAACAAGGATATGAGAGATATATCAAAGCTGATTGACGAGGGTGGAAAGCATCTTACAGACAGTCAGTATGCAGCATATTGTAGATATATAAAAGGATTGAAAAAGTTATTCTCATAAGCAATCTATTCCCGGATGCAGCACTTGGCATCCGGGAGCCAATCATAAGAGCAGGAGAACGGAAATGAAGAAAACATCTATTAAAGTGACGGAAAGACTAGCAGAACTGGAAGAAGCTATCAGTGAAGTAACTGGAATCCCAAAGACCATATTAATAAAAAGGGCAGTAGAACAGTGGAATAAAAACGGTCGGAAGTTTGACCCGGATGTATTGGTAACATCCCATAAAGACCCAAGATTTATTAATAAGCCGGTGAAACAGTCTATCAGCATGACGGAAGAACTGTATGCAGAATTAAAGGAAATTTCAAAAGAAATAGGTGTCGGAGTTACATTTATTCTCCTGCAGGCTATCATGGATTACAGCATTGCAATGTCAAGCGTTCTTCCCCAAGAAAAACTGGACGAGATAATGGAGAAGTAACATGACAGAAATAGATATGCTGATGCGTTTATTTGATACGATAAATGACATTTATTATAAAAGCGTAGTTCCACCAACATATATCAGATTTAGCTTCGCAAAGAAGCGGATAAACTGGTCACTAAAGAAATTGGCAAATGGAACATTATATATAAGCATCAACTGGCAGATGGCAGCATTACCGGAAAAAGAGTTATACATGGAAATGATTCATCAAATGGCACATTTATACAATCAGGCAAAGGACATAGAAGATACTAGCATGAATAATGTATACCACAATGGTTCTTTTCGAAAAGCCGTTGAAATGTGCGGTGGCAAGGCAAGAATCGTAGATAGCCACAAGGGATATAGAGTAACGAATCTAAGTAAAAAAACCATGAAAACGCTGCAGAAATACTTTAATTATCAGAAGTATATTGAATTGATAAATAAGCGTGGTGAAGAGGTCTTTGTAGGAAGTTTTGCAAGGTTCCGGTGTCCACAGTGCGGAAGAGTAATCGAAGCACAGAGATTGGCAGATAACATCATATGTGGCTATTGCCATAGAAACTTTATAAAGATTGATTAAGCGAACAGGAAAGGAGAAAAAATAGTATGGGAGAACAGACACTCTTAAATCATCTGCTTTGTTGGGGATACGAACCAGAGGATTATCTGGACATACTGGACAATATCGAAACAGCACAGGAAGAAAAGAAGTATCTTGAAGAACACCCAGAGGAAGCCGATGAAGAAGCACAGTATCTTGATGACGATATAGCAGAGTGGGAAGAAAAACTGAGAGACATAAGAGAGGACTGGAAGCCGGAGCAGGAACCGGATATGGATGAAGAAATCGAGCTCATAAGGAAGTGGGTAAAGAATAGAGATAAATTGAAAAAATAGCGTAGCAAAAAGAAAAAGATGCAGAATATCTTTCAACAAATAAGTCTAGAAGATTTAATGAAGGGAGATAACAAATAGGATGAATGAAATGGTAAAAAAAATGCTTAAGGATTCTGAAAAAGAATATGAAAGAATTATTAATGCTTCCAATGCCTTAAAAAAAGGCGAAATATCAGGTGATGATTTTAACCAAATAAATGACGAAGCGTTGAGCAATGTTGATAATATAATAAGCGAATATAAGCACAAATAAAACATAGAGACTTTATAAAGAACTAAGCAAACAGAATATTAAGAAAGGGTGGTTTTAACATGGAAAAATTAAAAGAATTAAGAGAGTGCATGGACAAGCTGAAAGAAAGAACAAAGGAACTGAATGACAAGCATAATAAGGACATTGATTCATTTATCAATCTGCAGAGTAATTATGATACGTTTGAAGAATTTTATGAAAATGAAGATGTTGGAGATTGGACTGTAGAAGATATTACAAAATGGGTATATTTTGTTGGACGTCAAACAGTTATTCGTACAGCATTTAATATATGCAGGGAAGAATTGTACCTTGGAGAATTTCTTCCACCATTGTAGGAAAATGTGCTATACTAGGGCAAAGATAATGAATGAATTGAATGAGAGATAGATTCAAACAAGAAGAAAAGGAGTGATTTATATGAAAAAGAGTATTGTAATTGCGATCGTTGGAGTATTAGTTGTAGCTGGTGTAGGAAGTGCAGTTTACTTCCAGGCAACCAAGAAACCAAAGGTTGGAAGTGCAGTAGCATCTACAGAGCAGGAAGTAGCAGTTCCATCCGCAGATGATATGGAAGCACAGGTAAAAGAGGTTGTAGCTGCAAAGGAAGCAGAGCTGGAAGCACAGAAAGCAGCAGAAGAGGAAGCTGCAAGAGTGGCAGCTGAACAGGCAGCAAAAGAAGAAGCAGAAAAGGCTGCCAAGGAGAAAGAACAGGTAGCAAATAATAATACTGGCAATGGAAATACAACTGCAAAATCCAATAAATCCGGTAGCACTGGAACGAAGAACAACGGTTCTACTTCCAGTAATGGAAGCAGCAGTGCATCCACATCCAGCAACGAAGAAAATCCTTATGGATTTACCGAGGATGACCTTCCGAACTTAGCACCTGGTACAACAATTGATATTGGAGAACCAACCCGTTCTTATGATATTCCGGGTGGTGGAACTGCAAACGTATATGACCATATAAGTGATGATGAACTTAATGAGCATCTTAATTAAAGGAAAATCTAAGAAGCCAAGCATATTAAAATGCTTGGCTTCTTTTTGGAAAAAATATGTTTACCATTCTTAAAAATATCAGTATGTGCGAATTTGTTTGATTGTCAAAACACGGGATATACACAGATACTTTTTATTGGGGGAACAAAAAGTATCTTTTACATTTCCGCATTCTTCTTAGATTAAAGAACAATAACGGTAGTAATGTAAATGATTGGCGGTGGTGGTGACACTTCTTTTTTCAGGGTAAACTGGATGTGCATATTAAAGAAGGTATAAAGTGCTTTAAATACTACTGATAAAATTAAAAGAATAATTTG
>ERZ1027269.542-NODE-542-length-14071-cov-5.316281_pt1 | contig 14071 bp, 6 predicted proteins | sample MGYA00519471_ERZ1027269 | MGnify/ENA primary metagenome ERZ1027269 (study PRJEB26926, sample SAMN06164687) | human gut metagenome | biome: ENVO:00009003; feature: ENVO:2100002; material: ENVO:00002003 | host: Homo sapiens | place: USA | collected 2012 ...
CCATACTCCGGTGTATTTTCTGAAATGCTTGCCGGACAGGGAGGCAGCGGAAGTTTGTTTTAAAGCTACAAGCTACAAGTGGCTGCGCTATGAACCGAAAGGCACTCGTAACTTGTAGCTTGTAACTTGTAACTAATTCATTATTATGATAGATAACGAACGAAAAAGAATCATCCCCAACGAGGTACTGTTACCCGAAGTAGCACGCCTCATCAGCGAAGGACATACCGTAGCCTTGACAGTCAGAGGTAACAGTATGAATCCGTTTCTTGTGGACCGTCGCGACCGCATTGTTTTAGGTCCTTTTACCGATAACGATCTGCAACTGAATACGGTCGTACTCGCCAGAGATACGAACGGACGTATCGTTTTCCACCGCATCACCCGCCGCAACGGCAAAGAGCTAACACTGCAAGGCGACGGTAATATACGGATAACCGAACAAACGAACGTAGACGATGTCATGGGAATAATGATTGCCGCCATCCGTAAAGAAAAAGAATATCCGTGCAATGGCCGTGCCTGGCAGAGATATTCTTTCTGGTGGCTGAAACTAACCCCTGTAAGGCGATGGCTACTGGCGATATTCAGAAGAATCAGAAGAGTAGCAACCCAATAAGTACGAACAATGAAAATCTAGAACGGAGAAAGAAACGGAACGACAATTAATAAAAAAACTGCGCAGAGACTGCACAGACAAGACATTCATCTTCATCACACATCATCCGGCAGTAGCCGAGGCTTGCGAAGCAACAATACAACTTTAAAAGATGCATTGCCGTGAGATTAAAAAAGGGAACCATCTTACGATAACTCCCTTCTAATTCTAACTTTGCTCGCAAAGTTCCCGGACTTAGAACAGCTTGGCAGGGTATTCACCTGCATCCACTAAAGCCTGGATTTTATCTACAACGCTTTGGCGATCTTCAGGATAAGTCACACCAAACCATTTGCTTGTAGTATCAAGGACCTCGCATGTAGCAACACCGTCCTGAATCAATTTATCTACCATCAACGGAATGAAGAATTCACTCTTCAGGTTCTCCATATTCTTCGGATCGCTCAGGAAGCTCTTGAAGAAATCGAAACTATATGCGAAGTAATCGGGAGTAAAGCCCCAGAAGTTCATACTTACCGGAGTAGTTTCGGGAGTAGCTGTCCATTCGCCATTATCGTCAATGTATTTCACTTCGCCATCCATACGCTGGATCTTAGTGCGTTCCACAACAGAAGTCAGCAGGTTGTTGGCATCCGTACCGCAAAGACCGCGAGATACAGTACCGCTATCGCTCAGTGTATTACCAATGCGGAAACCTACCATTGAATATACATTCTTTGAACCTTCGGGCAGTGCAGAAAGGAATTTACCCATTACCTGGAAAGAGTCGCGACCATAGAAGTCGTCGCAATTGATAACAGCAAACGGTTCCTGAATGACATCCGCACCCATCATTACGGCATGGTTGGTTCCCCAAGGTTTCGTACGACCTTCGGGGCAAGCGAAGCCTTCGGGCAGATCGTCGATAGACTGGAACACCAGTTCGCACGGGATATGACCTTCATATTTTGAAATAATTTTATCACGGAAGTCTTTCTCAAAATCCTTACGGATTACGAAAACGAGCTTACCAAATCCGGCATTGATGGCGTCATAAATTGAATAGTCCATAATAGTTTCGCCATTCGGACCCAGTCCGTCCAATTGCTTCAAGCCACCGTAACGGCTGCCCATTCCGGCTGCCAATAAGAATAAAGTTGGTTTCATACTTAGTTATTATTTAAAAAGGTTAGTGTATCCTTGTTTTGATTACGGAGGCAAAATTACAAAAAATAAAGTCAAGAAAGGTAGACAATTGGTTCATATTTTAGTCCTATTGTACAATTCTTATTGTTAGAATGGATAACCGATAGCAAAATGCCATGCCATACCGTCCTTGAATTTCGGTATATTATAATATCCCTTCTTTCCTGTTTCATACGGATCATGTAGCGCCACACCCCAATCCAGCCGGAATACAAGGAAGTCCAGATCGTAGCGCAAACCGGCACCTGTGCCCAAAGCAATCTGTTTCGGGAAATTCTTCAACGTCAACTGTCCATTGGGACGGTCCACATCTTTACGCATCAGCCAGACATTACCTGCATCAAGGAAAATAGCTCCGTGCAGATCACCGAGAATTCGAAAACGGTATTCCACATTTGCTTCCATACGGATATCCCCCACATGGTTGATATAAGAATACTTTTTCTCTTTATCGGGCGGGTAGCCACCGGGACCAATGCTACGTGCGGAATAAGCACGGATACTGTTAGCACCACCTATATAGAACTGTTCGGTATAAGGTGCAGTCGTCGCATTTCCATAAGACCAAATAACTCCTCCTGCAATACGGGAAGCAATCATCTGGTTCTTGTCTATCTGGTAATGATAGCGAAACTCTGAATTTAGCTTCAAAAACTGTGCAAAAGGTACACCCAACAATTTCTTGTCTTGCTTGCCGAACGACTGTCCGAATGCCTTGTAAATCAAGGAAGTCAGGTTACCGGCAGAACCAACTGTCGTCTGCCACCAGATAGGATTGCGCTTGCCGCGTACAGAGGCATTATCGAAAGTATAAGTATATTCCATCTTGGGAATAAACTGATTACGAAGACTGACGTAGAGGGCAGGATTCTGAGCTTGTATCTCCTCGAAAGCTGCCGTAGGGTTACGAAGTACATTGAACGTCAATTGGAAAGGCGTAATGCTATGCTTCCGCGTAGGTACAGGCTGAAAGTCATAGGTAACATTGCCGCCGAAGGCAAGCATCTTGTAATACTTGGCACGGTTCATCTGATCTATATAGACGCGAAAGGTAGTAGAAGCGGGAAAGTCATACTCCTTATCTCCCATACGAGGGAAAACAATGCGTGGAAAGGTGAGTGCGGAAGATAGCCCCAACTCATAACTGTTCATCAGCGAACTGCTATTCTTACCCGTCTGCCACTCATAGGAGCCGTTTACCTTCACATTCCAGGTTTCGCCACCGCCGAAGACGTTATTCTTCGTTACGGTAAAAGCAGCACCAGGACCTGTCTGGTTGTTACTCTTCATGGTAACGTTGAAGTCAAACTCAGCATCATAAGGTTTATCCAGCATGGCACGTATATTCACATCAAGAGTATCTGAGACAAGTGCTGTATCACGGGGAGTATACTGCATTTCCAAATACCGGAAGATGCCCACACTTGCCAGACGTTCCTGAATACGGGTCTGACGATACTGGCTGTACAGTTTATCCGGACGGCGACGCATACCTCCCTTATCCAACTCCTGCCGCTTCCTCTGATATCCCTGATAATGCAACCAGCGGTAAAGCATATTGGGACGTATTTTCAGTTTATTGTAATAGTGTATCCAGAAGTTCTTGTAATAAAGACTGTCATTCGGCACCTGCCCTTGCGGACCATGAAGGTAAAAGTTTGTATTTCCCACAAAGAAAGGACGTTCAGCATCTTTAGGCATACCAGGGACCGGGATCATACGCAAACTGACATGCCCACCGGGAACAAGCGTTGTGTCTGCCTGATAAGTAAGATAGTCGGGACGGAAATAATAATACCCCATATTACGCAGCAAGCCACTGATACGGGTACGTTCACCATCGAGGTCGGTAACATTAAACTGTTCGCCCGGGCTGATGAGGGAACGGCGACGCCCCAGATTAATGATGCGCATAGTGGTATCATTGAAGCCGCGATAATAGACGGTATCGATGAAATATGGATTACGCATATCAACGGTATATTGCAGCTTGGCTTTCAGGCTGTCTTTAGGATTCACAAAAGTTTGATAACTTACCGTACCGTTAAAGTAACCGTAATCGTGCAGGATATTCGTTGCCACTTTCTGACGAACGTCCGGATTGACAGAAGATATAAATACAGGAGTAGCCGCAAAGCGATTGAATATCCACTTTCCAAAGCCATGATTATACTTTGCGAAACCATTGTATATCCACAATCCAATCGGAAAAGGAATACGATACTGGGAGCTACCTAACAAAGAGTTATTAGGGGCTTTAGCAAGGGCCGCCTCTACTTCCTCCATCGCCGTTTCACCGACCGGGGTTACGGAGCGATTTTCCACTATCATCGGCTTCTGACCGGTGTAAAGCACTTCGCCTTCGGGCAAGTGCTTGGTAGTGGAGCAGGCTGCCAGAAGCAGAATAGCTATGAGAGTATATAAAAGTTTCTTCATTTTTTGGGGTTTATGTATGCGAATGAGTAATTATTCACTCACCGGTTCAACTTTCTTCTTCCTGAATATGAACAGTTCGCTCAACTTATCCATTTTCCGGCGGAGCACAAGGCCTACGCCCGTCTCGGTAATTTCACCATCGAGCACGCTTTCATAGTTCTTGTTGTGGAATACACGTACATAGCGTGTTCCACTATTGTCCAGACGATATTCCAGAGAAATATTATCAATGAACGACTCCACATCATTCGTGGCATTGGCACCACTGGATACCTTTCCGCCAATAATAATCTGTACACGGTCATTGAAAAAACGCTGCGAGTAGCGAAAACTATAGTCCGTCTGCTTATCACCCGTTTCAGCAGCGGTGCGGTCTTCTATACCGACGCTGAGGGAGGCATTCTTCAGGTTTCCGGTCAGCGCATTGATCTGGCTTTGAAGCACACTGTTCAAGGCGGAACCCATTGTCAGGCCACCGCCTTTTCCAGTATTGTAGAGATACATACCTGTAGCAAGCATGGTAATGGCCTGTTTACTGCGTTCATCCGCACTCATACCTGCCAGTTCGCCTTGCACGGTGGCATCGTCAGGCGCACTCAGGTTGAAACTCAGGTCGGGGTTCTCCAGACTATTCTTGATGCTGATGGAAACGTCGAAGTTCACCATGCGTGAACCGCTTCCACCGTCACCATCCGCCACCGAAGCACGGACACGCTCCGTAGCGGTCAGGTTCAGTTTGGGATTCATCGGATTGCCCGTCCAGTCCACATAACTGCCGTTGGTGAACTGAAATTCCTTCAGAGGAATGACGGGCAGGGCATATTTCATCATACCACCAATCAAGGTATAACGACCGGACAAGGTAAGGTCGCCTTGCGGAGTATATTGGAGATTCAGGTCGCCTCCGCCTTCCAGTTCCACACGGCTGCTACGATCGGGACTGAGGTCAGCCCTCAAGCGCACAGCATCATCTATGTGCACGGACATCAGCATATCCATACCACCAAGGGACATGGTGGGCACTTCCGTCTGCTGTACCGAAGTGGTGTCCGTGAAGGAAGTGAATTTCACAAGCTCACCCAAACGGTCTTCCACCGTCAGCGGCGAATCGGTCAGCACGTAGGTTACATCCGTATTTCCAAGCAAATTCATGTTTCCACGCATAGTCAGCCCATCCAGCGGACCGCGCACGGTAGCATTCAGGTCTACAAAGATTTTACCGTAGAGCATGCTTTCCTTGGTACGGGGCGCGTCGAGTAATGTATAGTTCTGTGCACGTAGGTTCAGGTTCGCCGTTGGCCTGTCCATATTACGGAAGTCCACGTTACCATCTATCGTGAAGGGATTTCGGCTGGTGGTGTAGATAGCGAACTTATTGAAGATGAGTTTATTGTTTTCTATCTTCAGCGGGCGGTTATCAAACCAATATCGTGCGCCGGCCTGACGTGCATAGATAGATACGCTATCCAACGAGAGGTCACCACTCAATTGCGGTTTCTCCATGGCACCATTGATGTTGAGCCCACCGTCGATGTCACCGGTTAAAGTAATCATACGGTCGGGGACGAAAGCATTGGCAAGGGAGAGCGGGAAATGCTCGAAGGTGGTGTTTACATCCAAGGAATCGCGTCCATTCTTCTGTGTCAGCACGGCATCGGCAGTCAGTACCTCCTGGTCTCCCGACCGGAAATAGGCGTTCAGATAGTGCGTGCCTTTATCCCCCGGAAGCCATGTAGCACCTAGTCCGATATTACCTACCAGCTGGCGTTCGTAAGTCAGCTTTTCCACATCGGCCTCAGCGGAGACTTGCAGTGAAGTTGCCGTCTGTATATAGTTTGCTTCCGCAGAGAAAAGTCCCGTGATACGGGGCATATAAGGCAGAATGCCGCTTAGTTTATCCAAGCGGAAACGAATTAATTCCAGATTGATATTCTGTAAGGAAACGGTGTCAGACCGGTCGGACTGCATACGGAAGCAGAGACCGTCCTCACTGTCCATATCGACATTAGCGTAGACGCGCATATTCTTGTGCAGATAAATCCAATCGCTGTTATCTACAAAGTGAAACTTCTGGTAAGCAATGATAGGCTCAGCAGGTGTCAGGCGGAAGGCAATACCATTCCCCCTACCCCGCCCCTCTATCAAAGGACGGGCATTGATACCCAGATCGAGTCCGGTATCTCCCTTCGCATCCACATAATTCAGGGTCAGTTCGGCATCTTCATTACGGATTTCACCCGTCAGTGTACTGCGGAAGACAAACTGCGGGTTCTTCGGACCATTTATGACACCACCCTGCAACTTCATGCGTGCAGTGTCCTGGCTGATGGCAAAGAAAATGGTATCCAGTTGCAAGGAGTCCATGCGCAGACCATGTATAGCAGTGCGTCCGTTGATACCACGTCGGGGCGTAGTGCCGAAACGCAATATAAAGTCATCAAAAGAAATATCCTTGGTTGCCAGGAAATAACTGACAGGGTTCTGCTTACCGGCTTTCAGTTGCATACCGGCTGAGGGCAGTGCTTTCCGTAATTCTGCATGATCGAGTTGCTTCAATTCTATCTGCCGGGTAAGAAGTGTGGCAAAGGCAGTGCCCTGATCCATCAGTTTCTGCAAGGTACTGCGGGCACGGAACTGAAAGTCGAGGTCGCCTGCATCCATGTTCATCTTGATAGAGTCATGGCGTGCCTCGGCACCGAGAGTGAAAGCGAAAGGATGCTTCAATGGTTTAGGAGAAATACCTAACTCATGTAGACCGACATTCTCCACATTCATAGCCATCTTACCATCCAGGTATTTACGGTCAAGACGCATATCTGCATCCGCCTGCATCTTCAGCAGGGCATTGTCGCTCGTCATGTGTACAGTGGCAAGAGCGGATTTCAATCCGGCTGTCAGGTCAATGCCGGAAATATTCCAGTGTCCGTATTGTAATTCACCGAGAGAAGCTTGCACAGCAGCCACAGTGCGATGGTTGGCTGGATCAAATCCTTTTCCTTTGGCGGCAACCTTGGCCGAAAGGGTATAGATAGAATCTTTAGGCAGGAAATGGTGCACTTGCAGGGCATCTACATGAAGGTCTGCCTGATAGGCTTCGGTAGAAGTATTGTAACGAGCCAGCAGATTCAACAGCCCTTCGCGCTCTTTCAATTTCAGGCTGGCATCATAATTGGGGCCATCCAAACCAAGTCGCGCAGCAAGGTGCATACTGTCCGGCACAACTATAGAACCATCGGGGGTGACACCAGTCAATCCGGTAAGGAAATTCAGGTTCTGTGTCCGGATATCAAAGTCAATGCTTCCATTGCGCGTCAAACTGTCGGTGAGGTTCCAAATCTCACCACCACCATTCAAGGTGAAAGCACCCGGCAGGTCGATATTGAAGCGGGAAATCTGCATCTGCTTGAAGTTACCTTCCGTACCGGCACGGATAGTAAGGGGACGGAAAGGATACGCCTCCTTAAATGTGTCAGGCAAATCACCTGCAAAGAGCATTACATCCTGCTTGCCGATGCGGGCATTGAAACGGGCAGAGAGTCGTCCGGAAGTGGGAATTTCTACCAATTCCCAATAAGTCTGGGCGATGAAATCCATTTCACTGTGTGGGGTAAGCAATTTTAAAGAAGGCACCTGAATAACAGTGGAATCAGCAAATACCCGTCCCGTCAGTGAAGTGATGCTCAGCCCGGAACGTTCGTTCATGGAGAATTCCCGGATAACAGCATTGATATTCCGTCCATGATAAAGCACGGAGTCCACCCCAATGCGAATATCCCGCAAAGCGATGTGCGAAGCATCGAAGCCCGAGGCAGGTTTCACACCGGTGCTATCGGTAGCCGCAAGACTATCGGTATCTATCAAGTTATTAATAGCACTGAGCAATTGGCTACCCGTATCATAGTTTACTGTAGTACTGCTCAATTCAAATTTCTTCAGACCGTACATCTGTCCGCCCAGGTCAGCAACCGCATCATCCACCTCTGCATCACCCAGACGGGCAGCAAGACGCATGGAATCCAGCAGCATTTGCAAATCAACAGAAACGTTCTTCAATGCTAACTTGTGTAAAGCCACTTTCCAGTTAAGGGCGGTAGTCGTGGTATCCGGTTCGGTAGTGGTAGTGTCGTTCATCACAACAAGCATATGAGTATCACTCAGCTCCACACGGTTGATGACAGCATCTTCTTTCTTCAGGTCTACACCATGGCTTTCAAGAAAGAAACGCCCCAGCACACCACGTATGCGGATACCCTCTATCAAATCGGCAGAGTTCAGGAAAACTCCGTTCACAGTAACCTCGTCCACTTCTACTTGTCCGCGTATCAGCGGCCATGCCTGCACGCGCACGTTCAGGCTTTCCAGTGTCAGTAGGGTATCGGAAACCTGTTTCACGGCAAGGGAGTCACCGAGAGCAGAAGGCATTTGTTTATCTGCCTGTATAGGCTGAATGACCTGCACACCGCGTACCAGCAAGTTCAGCGGAAAGCGGAGGTCGATGCGGTCAACAGATATATCCATACCCGTTGCTTCGGATGCAATGGCAGTGGCTTGCTTCCGTATCAGGCTCTGTACAGGAGGGATATAAAGCAATACCATCAGTACTACAAATAATATGATAGGGGTAAGTAGTATCCACATTACCCATTTCAACCATTTTCTTTTCATTAGGACGTCAATCGATAGTCAGTGTTTAAATCGTTACAAAGTAAACAAATTCTAACGACATTTGGTTGATGCAGAAGAGAAAAAGGCTATTTATTCCTCTACCTGTGCCACGACATCTTCAATCAGAGCGAGTACTGAGAAGGATTTCTCTTTTATCTTTTCACTGAATACTTGCCCGCGTGAGTCTTCAAGCTCTTTCAATAAAGCAACAAGTTCATCGGCTCCCAGTAAAGTAAACAGAGGAAGCATCTTATGCCCCATGGCAGCTATGCCATCTGTATCTTCAGCATCTAATGCCTGTCGCAAGCGATCAGCATTCAGACGTGTTTCTGTGACAAAACTTTCCAGAATAGATTTTGCCGCATCAGGATCATCACCTGAGAAAGCAGTGAGAGCAGAGAAATTTAATGCAGAAACAGGAACTGCTTCAGTTGCAATCCTATCCGTCTGTACAGCATCCATTTCTACATGATTCTGTGGAGTAACAAGACCTGTTTCTCTCTTTTCAATATCCAATTCTGCAAACAGTTCATTCACCATAAATGGTTTGTGCAAGCTTCCGGCAAAACCATGTTTCAGAAACTCTTCACGTTGCATATCACTACGGGCAGTCACAGCAATCACGGGTATAGTCTTAGCTTGCGGAATATTCGAAGCACGTAACAGGTTCAGTAAGTCGAAACCATTCATGGCGGGCATTTGCACATCGGTAAGCAATACATCGAAAGTATCGGTACGGAGAGCTTCCAGTAATTCATCCAATTGCAGACAAGAAACAGAAGTGATGCCACTCTGTGCAAGCATAGCAGAAGTGAGAGTGAGTTGGATACGGTCGTCATCAATCAAGAGGATATGCAAAGCAGAAGTTTGAGCAGGTAAAGAGGATGAATTCGCATTATTCTGTTCATTCACCTCGGAAGTATCATTCAAAGCCACCGGATACAAAGGTACCCGCAACGTAAACGTACTCCCCTTTCCGAGCACACTATCCACTTCGATACGCCCTTCCAGCAGTTGCACCAGCATACGGACAATAGATAATCCCAAGCCGAATCCCTCCTCTCCCTGTGCTCCCGGCAAACGGGTAAATTCCTGGAAGATACGTTCACGGTCACCGGGTTCCATTCCCTTTCCCGTATCGATAACAGAAAGCTTCAAGTGATTTCCGGAGAAAGCCGGATCACCTTTCGGCACAAAACTGGCAGTCAGCGTAATGCCACCTTCCGAAGTGAACTTCACTGCATTGGAAAGCAAGTTATTGACAATCTGACGCAAGCGTAAAGGGTCACTGATGAAAGTTCCTTTCAGTTCGGGGTCTATCTCACATTTCAAAGATAATCCTTTGGCAGAAGTCAGCGGTTCAAAGCTGACGTATATTTCTTCCAGCAGGCGTGCAGGATGGAAAGTAACACGGTTTATCTCAGCTTTGTGCAAGTCGAGGCGATGAAAATCGAGCAAATCGGTAACCAGTTTCAGCAGATGCTCTGAGGAGGTTTTCATATTGTCAAGATAGAAACGTTGCCGTCCGTCAACAGTGAGCCGGGAGAGCAAATCTGCATACCCCATGATAGAACCTAAGGGAGCTTTGAAATCGTGGGTAATGGCAAGCATCAGCTTTTCGCGAGAGGCAAGCAACTCTTCGGCGAAGCGGTTAGCTTCTTCCAACTGACGCCGATAGCGGTTACTACGAGTAACATCCCGCCAGATCATGACAAGAAAGATAACGGACAACGCAACAGCCCCCGCAGCAATGCCTGAAATAATCGTAGCAGAACGATGTCGTACCGCTTTCTGATACTCGGCCTCTTCACGGGCACGCAGCAGAGTTTCCTGTTCATATCCCTTCAAAAGACTATCAATACGGGCACTCAGCGCATGATCAAGGCGTTGCAAAGTCCGCTTACGGCGCTGTATCACACTATTAGTTGCTTTCTTTTGCTGGGCAACGGTACGTAATTTTGCGTGCAGTGAATCAACAGGATTATAAGCATCAAGCACAGTATCCGTAGCAACTTCAAGGGTAGTTTGTACCTGAACAGCAGAATCTTTGCGTGGTGGAACGAAGACTTCCCCCAGACGACGGAAGAAACCTTTCTTCTTAGGTTGAGTCACAACGGTATCACGACGAGCAGTAACACGACGTTGCACACGCTGTTGGGTGATAATGGTATCCTGCTCGGCTATAATCTGCTCCACCTCCCGAGCGGAAATCATGCTGTCATTAGCTTCGCTCAGCGTACGCAGCAAGCGGACCGTATTAGCATCTTTTTCCCGCAAAAGCCCTATCAGGCTATCCGTACGCAGGATATCACTATTATCCGAGCTCATAAGATTCTCCATTTCCCGGTGCACGAAGAACAGGGAATAAAGCAAGACTGCCAACAGGACTACATAACCGGCAGCTATCTTCTTCTTGGAGACATTATTCATATTTATATATTATAGTGATAGGGTGATAGTATCACTTTCCTTCATCTCGTTTTATAACGGAAACGCAGCCAAAGCATAATGCCTGCACTCGTCAGTCCGAATGGGAAAGCCATCCATACGCCGACCGTACCCCAACCCAGCACGAAACCGCATAAGTATCCTACAGGCAAAGATATAACAAAATAGGAAATAAATGCAATGAACATCATCGGTTTTACGTCTGCGATACCACGCAGGGCATTGGCAAAGCTGATTTGCAATCCGTCACCAAACTGGTAAACCAAGAATGGAAGGAACAAAGAAGATACCATGGCAGAAACCTCCACGCTATCTGTAAACCAGCCCCCAACCTGATTGCGCAACAGAAACACAATACTCAGAAGCACCACCGCCATTGCCAAGATGAGGTGATAACCGGCATATGCTGAACGGCGGACATTCACCATATCGTTCTGCCCCTTGAAGTTACTGACACGAACGGCAATCGCCGCCCCCATCCCGTAAAACATCATAAAGGTGAACTGAGAAATAGTAAGCATAATCTGATGTGATGCCAAAGCAATGGTTCCCAACCAACCGACCATAATCGTGCTGAGACTGAATGAAGCCGTCTCCATGCCCATCTGCAAGCCGACCGGCCATCCAAGTCCATTCAGTCTCCTGAACATTTGTTTCGACCATCCCAAACGGAAGAACCCCGCCTTATATCTTAAGAATCTGCGACTACGGAAAACAACCAGTGCAAAAACAATGACCATAACAATACGCGAGAACAGGGTACTGATACCCGCACCCAACAACCCCAATTCCGGAAAGCCGAACTTTCCGTAAATCAATATATAGTTACCTATGATATTCAATGCATTTCCACCAAGAAGCACCCACATGGCTGTCTGTGTTTGGGTGATGCCATCCGTAAATTGCTTGAAGCCATTAAATAGCATAACAAATACCAGGGATGCTAACAGAATCAGGAAATAGGGTTTTATCAAGGGAATCAGTTCTTCGGGTTGCCCCATGTATTCCACACAGAAATAGACGACAGTCATAATAAGTGTCAGCAACAACGCTACCAACACATTGGCAAGCAGACTTGAGCGCAAAGCTTGTCCGGCCTCCATGAAACGACGGTTACCGTAGAACTCACCCACCACAGGCGTCAGCCCATAAGAGAAACCGGTACTGAAAATAATGCAAAGTGTGAAAAGATTGTTGGTGAAAGAAGCAGCAGCCAACTCGGCCGTACTGTGGTGTCCCACCATCAGAGTATCGGCAAATCCGAGAACAATGACACCCATCTGGCCGATAACGATGGGAAGTCCTAAGTAAAAGAGGGCTTTATAATGCCCCTTGTATGTAGCAATTAATCTATTCATTTATCTTTCTCATAATATAATACCACCGAGTTTTCCTCACGGAAAGTCTCTTGGGCAACTGCCTTCAGCTGCTCTGCCGTCACTGCGCGATACCGTTCTACCTCACGGTCTATATCCTCTGCCTGTCCGGTCAATTCGAACCATGCCAGATTTGTGGCTACATTCAGGTAATTGATATTCCCGAATATCTGGGTAGATTCAAACTTATTCTTTACTTTCTCCAGTTCCTCTCCTTCTATCGTCACTTGCTGTAACTCCTGCAACTCTTTGCGTACAGCGGCCTCAGCCCGTTCCAGTGATACTCCGGCTGATGGCTTCCCACTGATATGCAGCAATCCCGCATCACGTGTACCCGAAATATAAGCGTCTATGCCGGAGAACAATTTCTGTTCCTGCACCAACCGACGATTCAAGCGACTGGAACGTCCGTTACTAAGGATATCTGAAAGAATATCAAAAGCATAGTAATCAGGATGCTCTCGACTACACATATGATAAGCCATGAACAGTGCATCCAGGGGGACAGGCCGTTTCACCACCTGTCTACGTTCCGTTGTCTGTACGGGTTCCTGCGGCAATTGTCGCACAGGCACATCCCTGCGGGGAATCGGGCCAAACCACTTTTCTGTCAATCGGACAGTTTCTTCCCACGATATATTTCCGGTAACGGCAAGTACAGCATTATTAGGTGCATAAAAGCGGTAAAAGAATGACTTCACTTCCTCCAGTGTAGCTTGTTCGATATGCGATAAATCCTTTCCGATGGTAGGCCAGCGGTACGGATGCACCTCATAAGCCAACGGACGGATAAGATGTCCCACATCTCCGTAAGGCTGGTTCAGACAACGCTGTTTGAACTCCTCCATGACCACACCGCGCTGCACTTCAAGGCTTTGTTCACTGAATGCCAGTTCCATCATACGGTCGGACTCCAGCCAGAAGCCAATCTCTACATTCGATTTGGGAACAGTGAGGTAATAGTTTGTAATGTCATTGTTCGTCCAGGCATTGTTTTCGCCACCTGCCGACTGCAAAGGAGCATCATAGTCGGGTATATTCACAGAACCGCCAAACATCAGATGTTCGAACAAATGGGCAAAGCCGGTATGTTCAGGATGTTCGTCCCGGGCACCTACATCATAAACGATGTTCAGTGCTACCATCTGAGTACTGAGATCCTGGTAATGCACCAGTCGCAGACCGTTATTAAGACTATATTTATTTATCTTCATATTATTTTGAATGATAGGATGATAAGATGGTAAGATGATAGGATTATTAGCTAGGTATATGACTTTTCGCAGTTTTAATACCTGTCTCTTATACACATCTGACGCTGCCGACGACTTAATAGGTGTAG
>ERZ1027269.560-NODE-560-length-13871-cov-5.182397_pt1 | contig 13871 bp, 10 predicted proteins | sample MGYA00519471_ERZ1027269 | MGnify/ENA primary metagenome ERZ1027269 (study PRJEB26926, sample SAMN06164687) | human gut metagenome | biome: ENVO:00009003; feature: ENVO:2100002; material: ENVO:00002003 | host: Homo sapiens | place: USA | collected 2012 ...
CACGGAACAATCCGTAGGCATCAAAGTCGGGGGCTTTTGACCCCGACATCATTATCTACGCCTAATAAGATATAATCACCATCCAAACATTCCTGTATAGTTCTTTCATCTGTAGGATAATAATATTCATCATGCAGCAAAGTCTTATTAACTTCATCCTGTAATTTAATAACAGGTTTCAAGTCTCTTTTTGGTTTCTTTATCTCAATCCTTCTTATTGATAAATCAAAATATTGACTCATATGAAACCTCCATTTACTCCGGCTTTTTTACTCGTATTTTTCCAGATAGAAGGAATACAGGATCCTCTCTTTCACGGGCAGCTGCATCAGCTTCGTCAGTGCCTCCTCATAATATTGGATCTGGACGCTGTAGCGGTTCCAGAGGGCTTGCAGGGAATCGATCACATCGGTCTTGTAGTCCAGCAGGACGATCTCTCCGTTTTCTATAAAGAAGACATCGATGATACCCTGAATGAGAACCTTTTCCCCTTCAGGAAGGTCCTGATCCAGGCGCTTCGCATCAATGCCCAGCACGAAGGGCTGCTCTCTGTACAAAAGGCCCTGTTCGAAAGCTCTCCACATGCGGTAGGCCAGCTCCTGTTCCAGAAAATGCCGGATTTTTGGAAGGCTTACGGCCTGCGCATACTCTTCTGTCAGTCGTAGGGAAGCTGTCTCCCGCTGCAGGAATTCCTTCAGACGTTCCTGTAACCGGTCCGTATCCAGGCCCTGACGGTATTCCTCATAAGTCCCAGGGCATCCGGCAAATAGTCCGGATTCCATAAACAGATAAGAAAAGTCCAACAGTTCCATGGTCCGGTGGAACGCGTTACCGCGGACGGCTCCGCTGACCTTTTCCTGTTCTCTGCGGAAAGCCGGGATATAAGGCACCACTTCTTTTTCTTCGAAGGTATGAAATGCCGCTTCATCCTTCTCCGCCATGGCAGCAATCTTCAGTTCCGATACCGTGATCTTGGTATAGAGCTTCTGCAGGCCGGGATACGGATAGGCATAGGCAAATCGCTCCCGCAGTTTCGCAAGCTTTCGTTCGTTCTCCTCCGGGTCCCCAGGCAAAGGAGTCTCGCCGTCCGTCACACGCTGCAACAGTTCCCTGCGGTCTCCCATGCGCAGTTGTTCCCTGATCTCCTCTGCCGCCAGGTCTTCTGTTCCCAGCGTTGTTACTGCAATTCCTGTCTTAGGCAGGATCGGCAGCAGAAAATCCATATAGCTCCCCGCCTCACAGAAATCCAGATAGGTCAGCTTCTCCTGTCCTGTCATCCGGGACAGCTCCCATTTTTCCTCCGCCTTATCCAACACCGCTGTCAGGATCAGTTTTTCTCTGGCACGGGTCAGTGCCACGTAAAGCACACGCAGTTCCTCCGCCAGATTGTCCTCCTTCATTTTCGCTGACAGAACAGCCCGGCGGAGGGTCTTATTTTTAATGCGGCGGCCGGAATCCACATAGTCCACCGCTACTCCCAGATCCATATCCACGATCAGGGACTGGTTCGCATCCTGCATGTTGAAACGCTTCGACAGCCCGGAGACAAATACCACGGGGAATTCCAGACCTTTACTCTTGTGGATGCTCATGATCCGCACCACATCGGCATTTTCGTCCAGGGTATCTGCCTCACCGTAATCCACATCGTATTTTTCCAACTGTTCCATATAACGGATGAAATGGAACAGTCCAAAATAACTGGTCTTCTCAAAAGCAGAAGCCTTCGTCAGCAGCATCTCCACGTTGGCCCGGCGCTTGCTGCCAGCAGGAAGTGCCGTCACATAGTTCAGATAATCGTAATCGTCCAGGATCCGCTGCAGCAGGTCGCGGATGGAGGTGAAGGGAGTCAGATCACGGTAATGATCAATACGTTGTAAGAAAGTATCTGCCTTTTGGGAAAGTTCTGTCTCCGGTTCCATGTCCTCCGGTACTGTTGCAGCTTCCAATGCGCGCTGCCAGTACTGTCCGGCCCCGGCGGTTTCTTCCCCGGCGCTTTCGCCCGCTGTTGCCTCTTCTCCCGCTTCCGCCATCCGTCCCCTCTGCGCCACTTCTTTCAATGCCTCATACAGTGTCATTCTCTTCCGGGAATGCCCTTTGCTTCCGCTGCGGATCCGGGCGATTTCTTCCTGGGTAAAGCCTCCGAAGATCGACTGCATCACGCCGAACAGCGGAATATCCTGTCTCGGGTTGTCCAGCACTCGTAAAAACTGCAGCAGTTCCTGTACTTCCAGGGCCCCGAAATATCCGGTCTTGGATGTAATGTAGACAGGGATTCCCTGCTGTTCCAGTACTTTCTTGAATTCCTCATCCCAGCCACTGGTGGTACGAAGCAAAATTACCATATCCGAGTACCGCACCGGGCGCAATTCTCCCGTAGCCTTCTCCATGACTTTCAAACTGCCCTTCAGCTGCTTGATACGTGCCGCAATAGCCAGTGCTTCCAGCTGTCTTACGTTGTCATAGTCCACGGGACCTCTTGCCCCGTCGGGGCGCTGTTCTCCGCTGCCGCCTTCCGCACCATCCCCCTTCTCCGGCTTACGGATCAGTAATAGTTCACTGCCGTATGCAGGATCCTCTGTGGCGGGATATGTGGCCCCGGGATACAATGCTGCCTTATCATCATAGGCAATGCCGCCGATCTCCCGGCTCATGATGCGGGAAAACACATCGTTTACCGCATCCACCACCTGCACACGGCTTCGGAAGTTCTTCGCCAGGTCGATCCGGCACAGATCCCCACTCTCCTGATAGGTGTCGTATTTTTCCAGGAAAAGTTCCGGTCTGGCCAGACGGAATTTATAAATACTCTGCTTCACATCACCTACCATGAAGCGGTTATAATGTCCCTCCGCTTCCCCGGAGATGGCACTTAACAGATATTCCTGTACCAGATTACTGTCCTGGTATTCGTCAATGAGGATCTCCTGAAAATACTGGCGATACTCCAATGCCACGTCACTTGGCACAATGTCATATTTCACACCGGTGCTGTCCGTCCCTGCATCGCCGGTCTCTTCCACTTTTTCCCGTTTTAGCAGAATCTGTAACGCATAGTGCTCCATGTCGGAAAAGTCGATCAGATGTCGCTCCTGTTTGGCCGCAAGAAGCCTTCTGTCGAATTCCAGCACCAGGTTAAGCAGCATCCGGAGCGGCTCCCTGCAGGCTTTTCCCTGTTCCACCACCAACTCTAACGGTGTCTTGAAATATTGTTCCGTCAGATCCGCCAGCGTGTCTTTTACGCTATTACGGATGGATTTCGCCAGCTCCCGTTTGGCGGGATCCACGCTCTCATCCTTCTTGGAAGAAAGACGGCCGAAAGTCACTGCTGGAACCTTTGCTGCCTGTTCCTTCAAATCCTTGCAGGCAGCCAGGCGTTCCAGCTGTTCGCTCTCCGCTTCTGTCAGTTCTCCATACATATATGGACCGTCCGGCAGCTCACACAGCTTTTTCACTTCCTCCAGTTTTTCCAGACACCCTTGCAGGACACGGCTCACACGCTCTGCCAGATATTGTCCGTAATCACTGTGCAGCAGGGCATCCAGATCTCCCGCCGCATAATCGTTTTTACGCTCTTCCAGCCATTCTGCGGGCCAGGGAAAACTTCCGGCATAGCGGGACAGGTTCAGGATATGCTGTTCCAGCACGCTCTCTCTGCCGCCGGGGCAGAAATATTCCACACAGGCGTGGAAACGTTCCCGTGCCTCCCGGGATAGGTCCTCGCTGTCACGTTTTCCCGGAACCTCTTCCGCAAAATCATTCCCTGACGCTTCCTCCGGTATCATCGCTCCGCTGTCACGGTTTTCCCGGGACATCGGAACATCATCCGGAACAAATTTCCCCGCATAGGCATCCTCCAGCAGCTGTCCCAACACCTCCTGCTGCAACAGCTTGATCTCACCCTCGTCTGCCACACGGAAATCCGGATCCAGACCGATCTCATTAAAATGATTCCGGATCAGGAACAGGCTGAAGCTGTCGATCGTGGTGATCTGGGCATTGTGTAACAGGGCGGACTGCTTCTGGATATGGTCGTTCCCCGGATCCGCTTCCAGTCTGGCGGCGATCCCGGCTGCGATACGCTCCCGCATCTCCGCAGCCGCCGCATTGGTGAAAGTCACGATCAACAGGCGGTCAATGTCCGCCGGATGCTCCCCCTCACAGATCATACGGATGATACGCTCTACCAGTACCGCCGTCTTACCGCTTCCCGCGGCCGCAGATACCAGAATGTTGCTGTTATGCAGTTCGATTACCTTTTGCTGTTCCGGGGTAAAATTCATTCCCATACGCTACCTCTGTTCCTGTTTCTTTTCTCCTGTTGCCGTCCTGTTTCTCCGGGCAGCGGGCGCTTTCTCTTCGAGCTTCCTGTCAGGCACACACTCCCGCCGGGCACCCTTTGCCCTAAGCTTCCACGGTCTTCTGCATCCGCTGCATCAGCGCCTGCTTATCCAGATCTTCCAACTGTCTCTTCTCATAGCCCGGAATACTGCCATCGAAACCGCAGACCTTTTTATAGGCGCAATAAGTACAAGCCTCTTCATTGCCTTTCTCATAGGGATTGGCTGCTATTTTTCCGTCCAGGATCTCCCGCCCGATGCTGCGGATCTTGGCATCTACATAAGAAGATATCAGCTGCATCTCCTCCCGGCTTAAGACACCGGATCTGGCACTGAAGCTTCCATCCTTTTTCTTCTCCACCGGAATGACCACAGACTTATCCTGCATATAGCGGTCCAGCCGCTCCACGACCTCAGGATCACTGTTTACTACACCGTTCATACGAAGCTTTGCAAGGATCTGTTCATTGATCTGCTCATCCGTGAGTTCCACCGGTGTCTCTATGGTGGGATCATCGATGTGATAATACAGAAGTGCCGCCGGAACGATCTCCTTGTCCGGATGCTTTCGGCTCTCCATCTCCATGGCTGCATTCATATATACCACCAGCTGCAACTGCAGACCGTAATACAATGCCGCCAGATCAAATTTCCGGTTGCCGGACTTATAATCAATGACCTTGACGTAGACATGCTCTGCATCTTCCGACACATCGATACGATCGATCCGTCCCTGCAAATGCATCTTCTCGTCCTCAGACAGATCCACATGAATACTGTCCAGATCCTCCGCAAACCGGAAAGAAAGTTCATAATCATCTGGCTGGAAACTGCCCTGTTTCAAATGTTTCTGCAAGGTCAGCACTGTGCGGGTCAGGATCCTGCTCATGCGGGTAATGGCATATTCATTCCGCGCAGAGCTGTATAATACCGTCTCCCCGTAGGTTGCCGCATAGGCTTCCACGGATTCTTTGACGGCTTTGGCTGCAAAATCCTCCGTAAAATCCCACCATGTCAGGTTGGATTCTGCAAGTTTTCCTGCAAAGTTTTCCAGTACTGCATGATATACCGTACCCATATCCGAAGCCTCGAAGCCGAATTCTTCCCGTTCCTGCAGGGAAAGACCATATTGCAAAAAGTGTCTGCAGGCACAGGCAGCATAAGTTTCCAGACGGCTGACACTGTTTTCCAGCTGCTGTCCGTACAATGCTCTGGCCACGATCCGGGACAGACCGCTCTCCCTGTATCTGCGAAATGCCGCCCGGGTCAGCAGGTCTCTGCCCGCCGCATCCGCCTCGTAGGCACGGTACATGAGATAGAAGTCCTGCCTCTCTTCTTCCGGCAGGGTTCCTTCCACATATTCCCGCAGTTCCTCCGCCAGATATCTGGCACCTTCCTGTCTGCCCTCGATCTGTTCCAGGCGGCTGCGGTTCTGGGGATACTCCACGCTCATTGCCGGGAACAGCTTCCGCACCGTATCGATCAGGTAGGACGGTCTTATGCCCTTTCCTTCACTGTTTACCTTAGCATAGGACAGATACAGCTGTTCTGAGGGCTTGGTCATATTCAGATACAGATATAATCTCTGGATATACATCTGCTGTCTCGGGCTGGGTGCCATCTCCGTCCCGGATTCAATCAGGAATTCCCGATCCATATCCGAAATGATCCCGCCCTTGGAAGCATTTTTCGGAATATTTCCGTCATTGACTCCCAGGAAAAACAATACCTTCACCTGTTTCAGACGGGTTCGCTCCATATCGCCCACCACGATACGATCCACGTTCTGAGGGATCGTACCGACAGTGATCTCGCCGAAACCGGCCTCTAAAATATCCGCAAATTCCTGTCTGGAGATTTCTTCCTCTCCCAACAGTTCATAGACCTGATCCAGCAGATCCATGACCAGCCGGTAAATCTGTGCATACTCTCTGGCTCTGGATAAGTCTCCCTCTTTTTCAAACTGCTGCTGATAGTTCAAAAGCTTTTGCTGCACCTGATTCTGTTCCAGGAAATCGTACAGATGGCTGACATAGTCTCCAGCCTTTTCCTGGCTTCCCATGTGCAGAATCTCCACCGCATCCATGAACTGTTGCCGGATACGGTTCAGACGCTCCATGGTCTTCTCTTCCGCCTGTTCGCTCCCCTCCGCATTTCCCTGCAGTTCTTCCGTTCTGCGGGTAAACAGACGGCTATAGGTCCGATAGCCTCTCGCCCCGGTGCGGATCACATAGTTTTCCAGCTCATCAATCTCTTCTCTGGAAATATCCGCCATGCCGCTGCGCAGAAAATGAAACACCGTATCATAGGAAAAATCCTTAATATACAGCTGCAATGCGCTCTTGATATATTCGATCATGGGATTCAGCACGATCCCTCTGGTACGGTCCAGGAAACATGGGATCTCCAGCTGTCCGAATTCTGTTTCCACATAGGAAGCGTATCCTTCCAGATCTCCGATGACCACGGCAATGTCCCGGTAGGTCATCCCCTGCTCTCTGATCAGGTGCCGGATGTACAGCGCTGTCTGGTGGACTTCCTCTCTGGGGGAAAGGGCTTCAAACATATGGATCTCTTGCTGTTCTCCCGCATACGGTTCATACTGATACCGGAACAGATTCTGTTCCAGATAGTGTAATGCCGGTGCCTTGGCGAAGCGATTGGGTCCCCCCTTGACAAAGAGATCCTCTCCCCGCTCTACCTCTGCCTCCGCTGCCAGCTTTTCCAGATCCGCCACCGTCTTCTTGCTCAGATGGAACAGCTTCTGTTCACCATCCATTTTATACGGATCCTCTCCCACTCCAATGGTCACGGTAACGATGGTCTCTGCGCACACGCGCATCAGTTCCTGGATCAGCCGGTTCTGTATGGGAGTAAATCCCGTAAAGCCGTCAAACACCACTACACTGCCCTTTAAGATCTTTGATTTGGACAGGGATCTGCGCAGTACATCCAGTGTCTCCTCGGTGGTGATAAAATGATCCCTGATATAATCCTGAAAGCCCCGGTACAGAGTCTTTAAGTCTTTCAGTTTCATGGCCAGCGCGCCACGCTTCTGTGCACTGGTGATCAGCTTGTCCATATCCTGTGTGCTGATACCGTATTGCATGAACTCGGAGATCGCACTTTTCACCTCATGGATATAGCCCTGCTTGTGCAGGAGACTTCCCATGGCCGGAAGCTGTTCCTTCAGATCCGCCGCCACTTTTTGCAGCACCAGGCTTTTGCCGGTGTCATCCAGTACCGGCATCTCTTTGGTCCCCACTTCCTCCAGAATGCGGTGGCTGAGTCGGCCGAAGCTCAGGACATCGATATTCAGGATGCCATCCCGGTCACTGCGCATGACCAGATCCTTCTGGGTCTGCATGGTGAACTGATCCGGCACAATGATCAGGAAATTCCTGCCCGGTTCCTCTGCCGCCCGCTGCATGATCTCTTCATAGATTCTGTGGCTTTTGCCCGACCCGGAAGGGCCAAAACAGAAACGTAAGCTCATAAGTCTCCTCCGTTATGCTGTCCGTTTATTTCAGATCCAGTTCAATGGGACAATGATCCGATCCCAAAATTTCCGTGTGGATCTTCGCATCCGCCAGCCGGTCTTTCAGACACTCTGATACCACGAAATAATCAATTCTCCATCCGGCATTTTTTGCTCTCGCCTGGAACATATAAGACCACCAGGAATACACCCCGGTCAGGTCCGGATAAAAATAGCGGAACGTATCGATAAATCCGTTCTCCAGTACCTTCGAAAAGCAGGCTCTCTCTTCATCAGTGAAGCCCGCATTGCCACGGTTGGTCTTCGCATTTTTCAGGTCGATTTCCTGATGCGCCACGTTCAGGTCTCCCGCATAGATCACCGGCTTTTTCTCTTCCAGTTTCTTAAGATACGCCAGGAAATCCGCTTCCCACTGCATGCGGTATTCCAGTCTCGTCAGTTCTCTCTGGGCGTTCGGTACATAGACTGTCACAAAATAGAACTCCGAATACTCTGCAGTGATCACCCGGCCCTCATGGTCGTGTTCCTCCACGCCGATGCCGTAAGTCACCTGTATGGGCTCTTCCTTTGTAAAAATTGCAGTGCCGGAATAGCCCTTTTTCTCTGCGTAATTCCAATACTGATGATATCCGGGCAGATCCAGTGCGATCTGTCCCTCCTGCAATTTTGTCTCCTGTAAGCAGAAAATATCTGCATCCGTTTCCTGAAAGAAATCCAGAAATCCCTTCTGCACGCAGGCTCTCAGCCCGTTCACATTCCATGAGATCAGTTTCATATTTTCCCTGCCTCTTTCCTAATTTGTCTTATGCCATCTTATCCCGGTCATAATTTTTATCCGCTTTTCTGTCATCTATTCGTTCTATCCGCCGTGCTTTTCCATCCATTCACATTCCTTCCGGGCAGCCTTCAGAGACGCTTCGTACCCTTTCAGGATCTCCATAAGTCTCTGTACATCAATGATGCCGCTGGCTTTATTTTCCGGGTGATCCATCCATGGATGCTGTTTTTCCGGCGGATAAATATTTTCTATGGTATTTTCCCCGATCCGATACCATTTCTTCTGATAGCAGATCGTGTTGTCCGCCGGGTTTAAAAAGGTTTCCAGTTCCGTCAGTGGATAGATCTCTGCCGGTGTACGGGGATTACCTTCCAGACCTCTCACGGCAGTGACCTTCACAGTTCCACCCTCCGGTACTACACACAGCCACATGGGCTCTGCCGGTTTTTTCCATAATTTATCCAGTATAAAGTTCAACGGTCCCAGTAACAGGATCGTCATGAAAACCGCCAGCGCTCCCGTCAGTTCCGGAATCCAGTCACCCCACAGCAGCATCTGGAACAGCAGATGGTCACTCTCCCGCACACCCCAGACCTTCATCACTACCAGCACGGTTGCTACCATATAGATCAGTATAGTGATCAGGGCAAACGGCATCAGTACTTTTTCTTTTTTCATGCCCCATGCGGCATAAGCCTTGCATTCATCGTCCGTAAAAAGCACGGGCAGTTCATAGCTCTCTGTCATGCTCCGCTTCTCCCTCTTTTGCTATTCTCCGAGAATAATATGCAGGAACCGCTTGTCCAGCATCAACGTCCGGTTCCAGGGATTCAGGATCACACCCTCGATACCATCGGCAGTCAACGTCATGCGGAACAGCTGCTCCATATCCGTGAGAAAAGTGGACATTACGCTGCCGCTTCCCTTTAATTCTTCCTCAAATCCGGTGAAGGCCGACCACCATTTTTTCCCATCGGAGGTCTGCACCGCCTGCAGGCGCATGGCAGTTCCGGCGGCCTGTGTCACCGCTTCCTGCACATCTGCTGAGGGCGGTTCCACCGCCACGATAAGCTGTCCCTGCTCCCGCATACGTCTGCGCACCACCGTCAGAGCATGCGCCAGAAGTTCTTCTGTCGGCTCCTGCTGTAATGCCAGAATTGCCTCCTCTATTTTCTCATTTCCCTGTAAACCTTTATCTTTCTTTTCGTCCATAACCGTAATGTTGTCCTTTTTAATTGTAGTCGTTAAATCGCTTCATCCTGTTTCCCATGTCCCTTACGCAATCTTGTATGCAATCCGTTGAATTCCATAAGAGCCACAGGCAACACAGCTCATGCCTATGCCCATCATACCATAAATGCCTCCGCAATTCCACTCACGTTTCCCTTCAGAAGCCGTCTTTTCCTTGACAGTGGGGATATTCGTTGCTAACATGAACCTGAGCGTTTGATGCTTAGAAATGAGGATAATTATGGATACTTTTGACCCGAAGCACATTTACAGCGATGCCGCAAAGCTGGCTCGTCTGAAAGATAAAAAGCTTTTCCTGTTCGATATCGACGGCACCATTGCCGTAGGCGATACCTTGTATGAGGGAAGTGCGGATCTTCTCCGCTACATTCAGGCCATCGGCGGCAGGTCTTATTACATTACCAACAATTCCACAAAAAGCGGACTGGACTATGTGAAAAAATTCCACGATGCATTTCACCTGGACAGCACGGAGGATCATTTCATCACCTCCGGCTATATGACGCTGCGTTTTTTGAAGGAGAATTATGCAGACAAGAAAATCTTCGTGCTGGGAACCGCTTCTTTTGTGGCGGAACTGCGAAAGAATGGCCTCTGGGTAACCGAGGTCTGCGAGGACGGCATTGACTGCGTGGTCGTTGCCTATGACAGTGAATTAAATTATGCAAAGCTTACCGAAGTCTGCAAGGTTTTATTCACCCAGGATGTTCCTTTCTACGGCACCAACCCGGATTTGCGCTGCCCCATCGACTTCGGCTTTATCCCCGATTGCGGTGCCATCTGCAACATGATCACCGCCACCACAGACAAACAGCCCATCTATCTGGGCAAGCCCAGCAAAGAGGTCGTAAAGCTTTGCCTTGAAGTCTCCGGCTTCACTCCCGAGGAGACTCTGGTGGTTGGCGATCGTCTGTACACCGATATTGCCTGCGGCATCAACGGTGGTGTGGACACCTGTGTTCTCTTCACCGGCGAGGCACAAAAAAAGGATATTCTGACTCCCGGGGGGGAGCCGAATACCCAATATCTGCCGGACTATGCTTTTGAAAATGTGCAGGAATTATTAAATGCCTGCCAGGGTGAAATAAATTTTAAATAGCTCTCTTCACGACACCGATTCCCAACGGATAAGGTCCGGTGTGTACGCCAATGGTGGCACCGATCTGGAAGATGGGAATGGTGTCGATGTCGTATCCCTTTTCTTTCAGTCTGCCTGCCAGTCTGTCGCGGAACTCTACGGCTTCTTCATAATCGTAGCCATATCCCACGCAGACGTTGTAATTGGCAATATCTGCCTTTTCCTCTGCAAAATATGCTAACAGCAGATCGATATTTTTATCTACCGTCTTGCGACGGCTTCTGCCGATACCGGAGGGGAAGATTTCTCCCTCTTTTAAGGTAATGATGGGCTTGATGCCAAGCAGGCTGCCGGCCACGCTGGCTACTTTGCCGATACGTCCGCCGTGCTTTAAATATTCCATATTTCCTACGGTGAAAAAGATTCTGCCGGAGCTCTTGATCTCATTCAGGCGATCGATACTCTCCTGGTAACTCTTCCCCGCATCTCTAAGGCGTACCGCTTCCAATACATAGATGCCCTGCAATACGGTATTCACAGTAGAGTCGCAGACATAAATCTGTGCATTGGGATATTCCTCTTCCAGGATCGCTTTTGCATTCAGAGCAGACTGCATGGAGCCGCTGAACTTGGTTGTGATACAGATGCAGATGATGGGAATTCCCGCCTTGACAAAAGGAAGAAATGCATCTACATAATCCTGCACGGAAGGCATGGAAGACTTCGGATATACATCCGGGTGATCCACCATTTCCTGATAGAACTCACGGACACCGATCTCTATCATTTCCTTCTGGTATTTCCCCTCTTCAAAAGATACATAAAAAGGAACTACCGTAATGTCTTTTTCTTTGGTCATCTCCATGGGAAGATCACAGGAACCGTCTGATATAATATGAAATGCTTCGCTCATTCTCGCATACACCTTTCTACTTGTTTGCAGAGTTTAGCTTACCACGTTGTGGAGTAAAAAGCAATGAGTTTTTGTTATTATATTTCATTTCGTGGTGTTTTATGCTGTTTTATGTAGTTTTTATAACTATATGTATGAAAAATCCGAATTACGCGATATTTGTCGATGAAAGTTTGTCAACCGACATACGGCATTCGTTGACAATGGGCAGTTCTCTCGATATACTTGAGTTGTTAACCATTCATTCCCCCGGTTAACATTTTCTGCAGGAATGACCCCCTTTCATTCTTTGCAAACCCAAAAAACAGCCCGGCAGGATCTCCTGTCGGGCTGCGTTATTGTCTTCTATTATTCCTATCTTTATATGGAGTAATCCAGATTCTCCAGGCGCTTGTTCCGTCGTTCCACCAGATCCGCAATGGTGACTCCGTCCACTACCTTGTTCACTGCATCATACAATTCCTGCCATACCTCCAGAGTCTCACAGGTATCACATCGTTCGCAGATGTCAGCGCCTTCCTCCAGACATGCCACCGGGGCCAGTGAGCCTTCCGTCAGTCGTAAGATCATTCCTACGGTAAAATCTGCCGGATCCTTGGCAATACGATAACCGCCCTGGGCACCACGGACGCTTTTTACATAACCTGCCTTGTTCAAAACAGCAATGATCTGCTCCAGATACTTTTCGGAAATCCCCTGTCTGGCAGCAATTTCTTTTACCTTGATACACTCTCCGTTGTTGTTCAATGCCAGATCCAGCATGACACGTACTGCATATCTTCCTTTGGTTGAAATTTTCATCCTATCCTCATTTCCGAGCATCTTCCTGCTCTGTTTCACTTTTAATATCAGCCTGCTTATTCCAAAGCAGTTCAAAACTGCTCCGATCTTTCTATGGTTTCCACAGATTCTACCTTATTTTTTCTTTATTTTTCTTTTTCCTATAGTTCATATAGGATTTGTGGAAACAACAGAAAAATCTGGAGAGCATCCACTCGAATGCTGTTCGGAAAAATCTCCTCCCATTCCTCGGAATGCTCTCCGGATTTTCGCATTACTTTACTGGCACTTCACCTTACTTGTAAGGGATAACGCCACCGTTATAATTGTCGTTGATGAACTGCTTGATCTCATCGGACTTCAGGGTATCTACCAGTGCCTTGATCTTAGGCAGATTCTCGTTGCCTTCCTTAACAGCGATTACATTTACATAAGTAGCGGCTGCTTCGGAATCATCGCTCTCATACAGCAGAGCATCGTCTGCAACAGTCAGGCCTGCTTCCATAGCATAGTTGCCGTTCAGGACACCGAAGGATACCTCTTGGAAGGGTTCTGGGAACCTGTGCTGCTTCCAGCTCTACGAAGGTGATGTTGTGAGGATTCTCTACAATATCCTTGGTAGTAGCGGTCAGACCTACACCATCCTTCAGGGTGATGTAACCGTTATCCTGTAACAGTAACAGAGCACGTGCCTCATTGGTGGTATCGTTGGGTACTGCGATAGTTGCATTGTCAATGTTGTCTAAGCTGGTCTCAGTTCCGGGATACAGCCCGAAGGGCTCGTAATGGATACCGCCGGCATTTACCAGATGGGTACCTTTCTCCTCGTTGAAGCTCTCCAGATAAGGAATATGCTGGAAGTAGTTTGCATCGAAATCACCGGACTCTACTACTAAATTAGGCTGTACATAGTCATCAAAAATCTGAATCTCCAGAGTATAACCCTGCTCCGCTAACAGAGGCTTTGCTGCCTCCAGGATCTCTGCATGAGGTACTGCACTTGCAGCTACCTTGATAGTGGTATCAGTGTCAGCTACTTCCTTGCTTTCTGTTGCCTCAGTAGTCTGGGCAGCGGTTTCCTGGTTAGCTGTTGTTGCAGCTGCCTCGCTGGTCTGCGCAGCTGTTTCGTTGCTGCCGCAGCCGGTCAGTGCGCTCACAGACAATGCTGCAACTGCAATCAAAGCCTGTCTCTTATACACATCTGACGCTGCCGACGACTTAATAGGTGTAGA
>ERZ1027269.568-NODE-568-length-13733-cov-5.248794_pt1 | contig 13733 bp, 19 predicted proteins | sample MGYA00519471_ERZ1027269 | MGnify/ENA primary metagenome ERZ1027269 (study PRJEB26926, sample SAMN06164687) | human gut metagenome | biome: ENVO:00009003; feature: ENVO:2100002; material: ENVO:00002003 | host: Homo sapiens | place: USA | collected 2012 ...
CAGCGTCAGATGTGTATAAGAGACAGTGCATCCCCACTGCATACCATCGCAACCGTTTTTCCTTTTTCTGCTTCCTCAAAACACATTCTGCAGCGTTTTTCTTCCTGCCGCATCGGCGTGGAAAGAAATTCCTTGTCTTGAAAACGTTCTCCTAACAAATCAAGGTATACGGTATATCCGATGATTACGTCCACCTGTTCTAATACTTCGATGGCTCTGCCTGTCATCATCTCTTCATTTCCCGGTCCCATTCCAACAATCCATATTTTATTCTTCATATAAAGTCAGTCTCCAATCTTCTTTTGCTATTGCAAGTGTCATTCCGTTTTCCGCTCTTTTCTGAAGCACCAGCCTTCCATTATCCCGGCAGGCTGCCATGGCTGCCCGCTCACAGACATTATCCACGCCCACCTGGCTTGCCACGAATGCCGATGTATCAAATGTCCCGGGCACCCGGCTTAAGGTCTCTGCGTCAAAGACAAGAAATGGAATGCCATGTTCTGCCGCAAGTTTCAGAATTGCCTTCTCATCCTTCTTTTTATCAATCGAAGCTATCGCCCGTATCTGTTTCCAGTCTACTCCGGCTTCCTTTAAACAGCTTTCTGCAAATGCCTTAAGTTCCTGTTCTTCTTTATTCCTTCTGCATCCGATTCCAAGAATATATTCTTTGGGGATTAAGGTCAATAATGGCTCCGGCTTCTGTCCATCCTCTGGTGTGCCGATTGCCACATCCACTTTTGTGGCATATTCCGGAGCGATTGTCATGGAAAGCTTCTTTTTTTCCAGCACCTTTGCAGAAACCTTCTTAATGCCTTCTTTTTTATCAATGGATAGGTCATGCTTTTTTGCAAATACATCTATGGCAAAGGCATTATTAATGTCGGTCGCTGTGGTAATTACCGGAACTGCTCCTAATAACTCTGCCAGCTGCAGTGCTATCTCATTGGCGCCTCCTACATGCCCGGATAAAAGAGGAATGACATAATTGCCCGCCTCATCCAGTACCAGCACCGGACTGTCTGTCAGCTTGTCCTTAAGAAATGGGGCAATTGTCCGCACTGCAATTCCGCATGCTCCGATAAAAATGATTGCATTTCTTAGGGAAAACTGCTCCTTTGTCCACGCGTTCAGATTTTCCACCTGTTTTCTGCCATGATAAGTATGAATTTCACTGGGAAGCTGCTGCTCTTTGGAAAGTCTTTTTATCTTTTCGGCAAGCTCTGCTCCCTTTTCGGTAAAGCTGATGACACTCCATTTCAATGACTGCATTTTCTTTCCGCCTTCTTATGATTTTTTTGCTGCCCGGAATTCTGTGGAGAAATCTTCTGCATACAGTCTGGATTTGCTGTATCCGCTCTTGTTAATGACATCTCCAACGAGAACCAGTGCCGTTTTGGTAATTCCATGTTCTGCCGCTGTCTGTGCCAATGTTTCTACCGTGCAGATATATATTTCTTCCTCCGGCCAGCTTACCTTATAAGCCAGTGCCGCAGTGGTATCCTTTGAATAGCCACCCTTTATCAGTCGCTCAGATAACTTCTCCAACATTCCGGTGCTTAAATAGATTGCCATGGAACACTGATGGGCAGCAAATGCCTCAATGCTTTCTTTCTCCGGAACTGCCGTCCGTCCCTCCATTCTGGTAATGATAAGGGACTGGGAAATATCCGGCAGGGTATACTCCAGATTCATGGCTGCCGCTGCTCCAAAGCAGGCACTTACTCCCGGCGTAGAATCATAGGCTATCTTTTTTGCATCCAGCTCCTGCATCTGCTCCTGCACTGCTCCATATATGCTTGGTTCTCCGGTATGCAGCCGCACCACATCTTTTCCTTCCTGCTCTGCCTCCACCATAACTGCAAGGACTTCTTCCAATGTCATCACTGCACTGTTATATACCTGACAGTCTGCTTTGGCATAGTCTAAAAGCTTGGGATTTACCAGTGAACCGGCATAGATAATCACATCCGCTTTCTCCAAAAGATGCACTCCTCTTACGGTAATCAAATCCGGTGCTCCGCACCCTGCTCCAACAAAATGAATCATTCCTTTTCCTCCAACAGTTCTTTTAATAATGCCACTGCTCCCGGCGTTACACCTAAAAGTCCGATATCATTACTATAAACCATACATTCTATTTCCAGTCCACCCCCGGCACGATGCTTAAGATGGTCTTCAATTTTTTCCATGACATATTCCATGGCAGGTTCTAAAAATCCGGCTTTTTTAATCCGGTCTACCGCATCCTCTGTACCAATGCAGTCTAATATTTCCCGAAGCAGTGTCACCTCTGCGCCCGCCCGGATTGCTGCCGCCGCCAGAAGCTCCATCCGGCAGTCTGCCTCTTTGGAATGGGTGTTCATAATGCCGCCGGATACCTTTATCAGCTTTCCGATATGACCGGTTAAGAGCATTTTGGAAAATCCAAGTTCTTTTACCATATCGATGGTCTGTCCGATAAAGTTGCTGCATTTTACACTGCGCTCCAAATCATAACCATAGGTCCGTTTCATAAATTCCAATCCGTAGTTGCCCGGTGATATGGCAACAATAGAATGACCTTCTGCCCGCTTCTGTTTCAATTCCACTGCTATGGTATCCAACAATGCCTTATCACTCATAGGCTCCACAATCCCGCTGGTTCCAAGTATCGAGATTCCGCCCTTTATTCCAAGTCTCGGATTAAAAGTCTGCGCCGCAAGATGTTCTCCTTCCGGCACTGAAATTACGACTTTGATTCCGCCCTGAAAATCAAACAGATGGCAGACCTCTGATACTTCTTTTGCAATCATCTGCCGTGGTACCGTATTAATTGCGGCATTTCCTACCGGCTGGTCTAATCCAGGCCGCGTAACCCTGCCGACACCGATGCCGCCATCTATTTCTATCTGATTGTTATTTTCTTCACAAATGCTCACCGTTGCATAAATCCATGCTCCTGTTGTCACATCCGGGTCATCTCCGCCGTCCTTCTGTACCGCACAGGAAACTTCTGTTTCCTGAATTTTAATATGCTCCACCTTTGCATGGTAGGGAATTCCCTTTGGTGTCTCAATGGTAATCTCTGTTTTTCTTCTTCCACTCAGCAGCATATAGACTGCTGCCTTTGCTGCGGCTGCGGCACAGCTTCCGGAGGTAAACCCATATTGCATCTTTCTTCCCCCTGATTTTACTATCGTCTTAATTGATACAAAATTGCATTGCAGATAGCTGCGGCAACATTGCTCCCGCCCTTTCTGCCCCGGTTAATGATATAAGGTACTTCTGTTTCCATAATCAATTCTTTTGCCGGTACCACATTTACGAAGCCTACCGGAACTCCGATAATAAATGCCGGCTGGTAGCGTCCCTCCGTTATCATTTTATGAAGCTCGATTAACGCCGTCGGTGCATTTCCCACCGCAAAAATAACCGGTTTTTCAATGGCTGCGGCTTTCTCCATGCTGATGGTGGCTCTTGTTACCTGCCGCTCTCTGGCAAGCTGTGCTACATCCAAATCCGCCATAAAGCAATGGGCTTCTCCGCCAAATGATGCCAGTATTTTCTTATTGATTCCGGCAAGTGCCATGTTGGTATCCGTTACAATATCGGCGCCCTTAAGAATCAGTTCCTTTGCAATTTCTACTGCATGGTCAGAATAACACATTGTCTCTGCATAATCAAAATCTGCGCTGGTATGTATCACACGCTTGGTAACAGGCTCCTGCTCTTTAGGCAATACAATCTGACGCTTTTCTAATTCCTCTGAAATAATCTCAAAGCTGCGTTTTTCAATCTCTCCCGGCAATACAAATTCGATTGGATTCATTTTCCCATCACCTCTCTTAATGCGCTTATCAGCCGCTCATTCTCTGCCTGCCCTCTTACTGCAATTCGGTAATATCCTTTGGACAGACCTCTGTAATTTTCACAATTTCGAATCAAAATCTGTTTCTTTAAAAGTAACTCATATAATGGCAGCTCTGTGTAAAATAAAATATAATCTGCCCGGGAAGGATACACCCGGAAGCCTAAGGATATCAGCTCTTTTGTCAGAATACTCCGCTGCTCTTTGATGAGTTTTCTGCTTTCCCCGATAAATTCCGTTTCTTTTGCTGCAGCGCATCCTGCCATCTGAGCAAATACCGATAAGTTCCATTCCGGAAGCTGCCTTGCAATCTTCTGACAGACTTCCCTGTTCCGGCAGATAAGATAACCCAGCCGGACTCCCGGTATGGCAAAAGTCTTGGTAAATGCTCTCACCTGAATCAGATTCCCACATTTCATGCCAGCTTCCATTTCTTCATAAAGCTCTGCTTCTTCACAAAACGGCAGAAAGCATTCATCTACCACCACTATTATATCAAGCTCCTGACACCGCTTTAAAATCCCTTTTAAAATCTCCGGTGGAATTAACTGTCCGGTGGGATTATTGGGATTAGCAAGGTATATAAGCTCCGTTTCTTTATCTAATGCCTCAATAAAGTCCTCTCCCAGCACAAAATTATCCTGTTCCCGCAATGGAAAATAACTTACTTCACACGCTTCCGTTCCGGCAGCCCACTCGTAACCATAAAAAGAAGGAACCGGAATCAGTATTTTCTTTGGTTTTAATGCATGAAGAATTGCAGGAAAAAGTTCAGAAGCTCCATTTCCGCACAATATCTCATCTGCCGCTACCTTATCCATCTCAGCAATGGCTGCCTTCAGCTTCTCCTGCCTGATATCCGGATAGCGGCTGCATAAAGGCACCGCTTCCCTAAGGGCTGCCTCTACAGATGCCGGTATGCCCAGAGGATTGATATTTACAGAATAATCTAACGATATGCAATTACGGTAGATGTCTCCTCCATGTACCATATTCCTGTTCCTTTCCTGAATTTTCATCCTTTCAATCATATAAAGAATAACAATCCTATCACCAAAAGGCAAATGCCTTCACATAAAAATGCAGTCGCATACAAAAGCCGGTTTGCTCTTCTGATGTCCTCGTATTCCACCGGACGCAATGCATCTCCGATAAACGGCTTTTTCACCAGTTTGCCAAAATACCAGGCATCTCCTGCAAGCTGTATGGACAGTGCTCCTGCACAAACTGCCTCTGTCTGGGCAGAGTTCGGGCTGGCATGATGATACCGGTCCCTTTTATAAATGTAATATGCATGCTTCCCGTCATATTCCTTTCCAAGGAAATACGTCCCTGCAATCATCAGGTATGCACTGATACGGGATGGGATATAATTGCAGATATCATCGAATTTTGCGGCAGCTCTGCCAAAATGAAGATAACGTTCATTCTTATATCCTACCATGGAATCCATCGTATTGACTGCCTTATAAAAAAAACCCAGAACCGGTCCGCCAAGTGCGGTATATAGCATCGGTGCAATGACTCCATCCGAAGTATTTTCCGCCACCGTTTCAATGGCAGCCTTTGCCACTCCGGTTTCATCCAGCCGCCCGGTATCTCTGCCTACAATCATGGAAACAGCATGTCTTGCCGCTATAAGGTCATTCTCCTTTAAACAATTATATACCTTCATGCTTTCTACTTTCAGGCATTTTGCAGCAAGAATCTGATAGGTCATAATCATTTCCAAGATAACACCTGCCACCGGATGAATCCGGTACGCAAGAATCAGAAGAAGTGCGGTCACCATAAGAACTGTCAGCAAAACAAGCGCAACCATTCCAATGCCTGCTCTTACAAGGTATTTCTCACTGCACTCCTTTTTATTCATTCTTTTTTCCAATATCCCTATAAAATTTCCAATCACCCGGATGGGATGTGGCAGCCAGTATGGATCTCCCAAAAGAAGGTCCAGGCAAAATCCCAGTCCGAACGCAATCATGTGATAAATCATATTGTAATCTCCTCAAAGGAATCTAATTTCCATTCTTCCCCGCAAAGTATGAGTTTACAGCAGTAGCCGCCTCCATTTTTCACCTGATAATCAAAATAATTTCCGCCTGCAAGAATGTGAAGCAGTGCCATAATTGTGCCGCCGTGTACAACCGCTGTCACGTTCCGGGGCTGACTTTCTGTTATCGGATTTTCTGTCATTTGACTTTCTGCTATCAGTTTTTCAGGCTCCCGGAGTTCTGTTATTCGACTCTTTGATAACGGCATTGCAGCATCTGCGATTTCTCCGGTGATTTTTCCCTCTATGATTTTTGTTGCGGCATGAAGTCCCCTTTGGCAACGTTTTATATATTCCTGCTGGCTCTCGCCTTCCGGAAAAGGCAGTGTGCCATTGCTGTCAATCCATTTCTGATAATAGGAATCATTTTTCAAATCTTCGTAATTCTTTCCCTCATATGCACCAAAATTCATCTCCCGCCATTCTTCTATCGGATAAGCTTTCTTTCCCGGAAAAAGTATACCAGCACTCTCCTGACAGCGCAGCATCGGACTGATGAAAAGCAGCCATGGTTTTTTTAAAATGTCTTTTTCTGCAAGAATCTCCAACTGCTTTCTACCTTCCCCGGATAAAGCTTCTTCTGTTACACCCAAATACCGGTGTTCCCGATTTGACGGGGTCTTTCCATGACGGATAAGCAATAAATTTATTTTAATCTCTGGCTGATTCCACATACAATGCGTTCTACCCTTTCTGCCTTCTCGGCAATCCGTATCTGTAGTCTTCCGGTCCGCTCCCTGTAATCCCGTTCCAGAGCATCCATCGGTACAATTCCGTTTCCAATCTCATCACAGATGAAAATAAGTCCCGGATATGTTTCCAGCAGTTTATCAGCTAACAGCTCCACATCTGTCTGCTGCTCAAGACATTTCCGAATCCACAGGTGTAAATGGTTGATGACCGGATTCTCAAATTCCTGCAGTTCTTTTATCATTCCATCCCAGTCTGCAGGAAGGTTTTCGCCCTCTATCACCTGACCTTTACATTCCGGGTGAAGCTTTAACACATATTCCTTTTTTCCCTGGTAACATCCGCCCAAAAATAATTCCATGATTTTTCCTTTCTAGCCTGCTATAAAACAAAGAATGTGCCTCGGCACATTCTCGCGCCTGCGGCGGTTGCTTGCGGCATCTACCTTATACGCCGCAGTGCGCATACTCGCGGAGCGTTTTTTACTTTACAGGAAAGCAATTTCCTGTAAAGTGAAAAACAACTACCACTGCAACTACCATGGCATTTTCGCATAATGACACAAAATATCCTGCGGTATCACCATTGATTCCGCCAAATTCCTTCCGGCTTTTCCAACTATAATAACCATAACAGAGCAATGCCACAACTACTGCTGCAAGCCCTGCCCACAGGTTTACATAAATCATACATCCACTGTAGACAACTGCCTCTATGATGAGGACTGCCAGCACTCTTTTTTTCTGGGCGCTGTCTGCAAAATAAGCAAGCATACCGTCTTTTTTTGCCGCCTTCAGGCTTACCACACCAATTCCGCTTAAGCTTCGTGATAACGCAAAGCCAATTCCCACTACAAGAATTGCAGACAATTCCGTAAGCTCCGCATATGCTGCTCCATAAATAAGATAATATAAAACCAGCATCAATACGGAAAATGCTCCAATATGCGGGTCCTTTAAAATTGCCAGCTTCTTCTCCTTATCCTGATAGGAATGAAATGCATCCATGGTATCCATAAATCCATCCATATGAAAGCCACCGGTAACAAGCAGTGGAATTGCCACCGCTATCAGCGTTTTGCAAAGATGGCTTATCCCAACTGCATTTCCAAGAAAGAACCAGCCGGCTTCCAATGCACCAATGATAAGACCAATCAATGGGAAGAAACAGAGGTGATACTGCATATCTTCTTCCTTCCAATCAAACTGCGGCACCGGTATTTTTGAATATATAGAAAATGCAATGACGAATCCTTTTAAAATTTTCATGTATTCCTCTTCTTTCTTAAATTCCATCCTTTTTTATAAAAATCGGAATTCCTGCTACTACTTCAATAACCTGCTCTGCCCGCTCGGCAATCTGCCGGTTTATATCTCCTAACAACCGGATATAATCCATTGTGGATGCGTCATAACGGATTCCGTCTTCAAATATCTGATTCGTGACAATAATCAGTATATCACAGGAATCCTGCAATGCTGTTACTCCACTTATAATTTCATGGGAAAGCTGCTTTACTTTCGCTTCATCCATCACAGCAGACAGATTTTCTTCTGAAAACATTTCGTTGGCAACGAGGTTCGACATGCACTCCAGCAAAACTATTTTCCCGGCTGGCACTCTTTCTGCTGCAACTTTTCCTGCTGACACTTTTTCGGTTGCCACTTTCTTTGCTGCCTCTTTAAGTCTTCTCGGCTGCTCTATCGTAAGAAAGCCTTTTCCTGCCCGCATTTTCTGGTGACGCTCTACTTTTTTCTTTCCTTCTTCATCATACACCTGCATGGTGGCTACATAATAAAGGCTGCCGTTGCCTGCGGCTTTCACTGCCATTTGTTCTGCATATGCGGATTTTCCGCTGCCGCTTCCGCCGATTACCAATGCAATCATTCTTCATACCTCTTGTACTGTTCTATCTCAAAATTTGCAAAGGATGCTCCCTGCAAATACACGCCCAGTGCCACATCCAGCAGGGACATCATCATCACTGCACCGGTTCCCTCACCCAGTGCCATATCCGCATCCAGTACCGGATCTAAATGCAGCTTTTTCATAATCGCTGTCTCTGCCAGTTCCCGGCTCTTATGGGATGGTATCATATAATTTACGGCACCCTTGCAAAGAGTCTCTGCCAAAAGTGCCGCAACGGCACTGATGACGCCATCGATGACAACCGGTATCTGCTCGATTGCTGCTCCGATAAATACGCCTGTCAATCCGGCTATGTCCAGTCCACCTACCGTCTTTAATATGGTAAATGCATCCGCATCACGAAGGAAATATTTTTCTATCGCTTCTTCAATTACCCTGCATTTTCTTTTTAATGCTTCATCCGTTAATCCGGCGCCCTTGCCGGTCACCTGCTCTACCTCTAAATCCAAAAGTGCTGCTGCAACGGCTGTACTTGTGGTTGTATTTCCGATTCCCATCTCTCCTGTAGCAAGTATCTCATACCCTTCTCTGTGGCATTGCTGCACCAGTTGTATTCCGGTTTCTATTGCCTTTAAGACTTCTTCTTCGGTCATTGCAGGTTCCTTGGCAAAGTTTTTCGTTCCCTTTGCAACTTTTCGTGGCAATACTCCGGGAATCACTTCATCTGTATCAATTCCAATGTCCACCGGAATTACATCCACGCCTGCCACTGCTGCCATCTTTCCTACAGAAGAATTATTTACTCCCATGGCTTTTGCCACTGCAAGCGTTACTTCTTTTCCACTCTGGCTGACCTGCTCTTCCACCACACCATTGTCTGCACACATAACAAGAACTGCTTTTTTCTGAATGGATATTTTGGTCGTCTTCTCTATGGCTCCAATCTGTGCAATCAGATGTTCAAACTTTCCAAGCCCATCCAATGGTTTGGCGATTCCATCCAGCTTCTCTTTTACCTTTCGATACCAACTGTTATCCAAAGGCAAAATCTTTATGCTATCCAATTCTGCTTTTGTCATATTCTGCCTCCTGCAGCATTCCATAAACCGCTTCCATATCGAGATATTTCCGCAGTGTATCCGCCAGCAAATCGTACTGGCTCTCCTTATACTGCTGATAATTCATGCCCTGATTATCTTCATAATGCACTCCCTTTTTCTCCGCTAATGCCCGGATAAAAGTGGATGCGATATCTCCTTCATCAAAAATACCATGGACATACGTTCCGTAGACATTTTCCTTCTGCACAACGACTGCATCCTGTGTACTGGATTTCTCCTGTGCATGCACATGAGCTTGAGGCTGCGCCTGTATCTGCTCTGACTCCTGCGTTCCATTGGTATGTCCCATATGAATCTCATAGCCTTTGTATTCTTTGCCGGAAAGGGAAGCTAACATATCGGTGAGAGGGTCTATGGTTCCCGTTACCTGACGGCGTACCTTTTCCCGGCTCATCACCGTCTTAAGTGGCAATAGTTCCATACCCCGTAAGCTGCCGCCTTCCTCTACCGAATAAGGGTCTTCGAGGCTTTCTCCTAACATCTGGTAACCGCCGCAGATTCCAATGACCGGAGTGTCTGCGGAGAGTTTCTTTATCATAGCTTCCATGCCATTTTCGCGCATCCATTTCAGGTCACCCATTGTATTCTTACTGCCCGGCAGAATAATGGCATCTGGATGATGGATTTCCTGCACCGAAGTCACATAGCGCACCGATACTCCCTCCATATGCTCGAAAACATCAAAATCCGTAAAATTAGATATTCTTGGATAACGGATAACTGCCAGGTCTATCAATGCCTCTTTCCGATGCTTGAATTTTCCGGTCAGGCTGTCTTCATCCTCAAGATGTACCTTCATATAAGGCACCACTCCGCAGACCGGAATGCCGCCTTTTTCCTCTAACATCTGAATACCCGGTTCCAATATGGATACGTCTCCGCGGAATTTGTTGATGATTAAACCTTTTACACGGGATTTTTCCTGCTCTTCCAAAAGCATCAGCGTTCCTAAAAGCTGTGCAAACACACCGCCCCGGTCAATATCTCCTGCCAGAAGAACCGGTGCATTTACCATCTCCGCCATGCCCATATTTACAATGTCATTTTCCTTGAGATTAATTTCTGCCGGACTTCCGGCTCCTTCTATTACAATAATATCCGCCTGCTCTTCCAGTTTGTGAAATGCCTTTAATATATCCGGGACAAGTTTTTTCTTATAGTTAAAATATTCCCGCGCCGGCATATTGCCAATGACCGTACCGTTGACAATCACCTGGGAGCCAATGTCATTGGTTGGCTTTAAAAGAATCGGGTTCATGCAGACCTGCGGCTCGATTCCTGCTGCCTCTGCCTGCATAACCTGTGCCCGTCCCATTTCAAGCCCTTCTGTTGTAATATAGGAATTCAATGCCATATTCTGCGACTTAAAAGGTGCCACGCGGTATCCATCCTGATGAAAGATGCGGCATAAGCCTGCTGTAATCAGGCTTTTTCCGGCATTCGACATTGTTCCCTGTATCATAATCACTTTTGCCATGTGATAAGTTCCTCGATTTCTTTTGTTTTCTATACTATCTTGCTTCCAGTCCCTGAAGCAGTACCACATAACATGCGAAGTCTCCGATTCGTTTTCGCTCTTCCCCTAACCAATCATCCCAGTCATTGCCCAGCTTATGCTCATACATATAAACGGACAGTTTGTTTTTCGCACTGATCACAAGATTATGACAGCGGGTGCGCTCCGCATCTGCCTGTCCTTTCTCTGCCAGAGATTTCTGGTTCCAGCCGTTTCTGATTCGCACATAGTCTACTGCACATTTCAAAAAACGGTCTATGAGTTCCCTGCAGGCTGCATCCGCCTCCCCCTGCTCTGCAATCTGGTTCCAGATCTGCATGGCTTCTTCAACGGGCAGTGACGTCTCCTGTTTTAAGTACTCTTTGTATGTTGTATACATTGGACATCCTCCGTATATTTTTATCTTAACAGATATATTGTATAACATTCCTTGTTTTTAGAAAAGATACTTTCCTTTTTGATTTATGATTCTGCTTTTCATATTCCGCTTCATCTATGCACGCTTACTCCAAAGGAATATATTAAGCATCTGTAACCTGCTACCGGTAGTTTTTATATTTATTTAGCTATTTATTTAGCTACTATTATGGAGATGTCCATTGACCATATAGCAAAATTTTTGTATGATTTTGTTATCAAACAGGAAGGTGTTTTTATGCCAACAATTAAATCAAGTGCTGATTTAAGGAATAATTACAATGAAATTTCTACATTTTGTCATAATTATCCTGAACCAGTTTTCATTACGAAGAATGGCAAAGGCGATCTTGCTGTTATGAGCATTGAAGCCTACGAAGAACTGACCAGCCGCTTTGAACTTTACAGCCAGATTAAAGAAGGAATGGACGATATTGCCACAGGCAATACAAGACCATTTTCCGAAGCTATGGCTGATATCAGGAGCCGCCGCAGTCGATGAGCTATCAGGTTCATATCACTTCCACCGCAGAACACGATATTATGCGTGCTGCGGATTACATCGAATTTACCCTCAAAAATCCTGATGTTGCAGATAATCTGTTGGATGCTGCGACCGAGCGGATAGACTCATTAGCCGACCTGCCACAGAAGTTTCATCCGGCAGACGATCCAATACTGGCAAGCTGGGGCATTCGTTTTGTGAAAATTAATAATTACCTTGTCTTTTATACGATTGATGAAGAAAAACAGACTGTAATCATCGTCCGTTTTCTCTATCAGAAAAGTAACTGGACTTCCATTCTTCGACAGGGATTTCCCCTCGTTTAAGGAATCTGTTTTTATGCAGGTTCCTTTTATTTTTTCAATATATATCATGAGCAAAATTTACTCATAATTAACATTCTCTGCTCATTATATTACCACTCCATTGCAGTGGTCGATCTCATGCTGGATAACCTGCGCGGTAAAGCCGAAATATTTTCCATGTTGTGGTTTAAAATCACCATTCAGATAATCCACCTCTATCTCCTGGTATCTTGTGCAGGCTTTGGCTCCATCCAGCGAAAGACAGCTTTCCTCTGTACTGTAGCCGCCTGACTTCTTCGTAATCACCGGATTCACCATTGCAAATTGAAATGGGCCTGCTGCCACTACAATAATCGCTTTGTTTATGCCAATCATATTTGCTGCCATTCCAACGCAGGTTTCCCGGTTCGCCCGAAGGGTATCCAAAAGGTCTGTTATTACCTGCTTATCTGCAGGCGTTGCCGGTATTGCTTTCTCTGAAAAAATGTGTGTTCCTTTTACTATTTTCCTAACCATAATTTATCTCCACTATCTGAAACTACTCATTGAGCAAAATGCAGACTTTCAAGCCACAATTTTGTTCGGTGCTAATTTAAAATAAATACGTCTGCCTGCTGCAAAGCCTCCTTTGGCATTGCCGTCTGCTCTTTGCGGTTCCAGTATTGCGCTGCCTGTTCAAATTCTTCATGTGTCATATAAAGTTCATCTCCTGATTCTGGCTTTATTTTTTTGCCTTTTCTTTTATCCCGTCATTTTACCCTTTTATTTCTCCACGTTTCTTTTATCGATATTCCTGGGATACCTCTAAATAGCTTCACTTTCCACTGATATAATCTGCATAGGCAAGTTCCGGGTCTTTTCCACAAAATACCGTGCAAAGTCCGCACATCTCGCAGTCTGCAATACATGGAAAAGCATTTTTGATATTCTGTCTTCTTTCCGCTTCAGTAGAGGTCTCTATTTCCGGCGCTCTCATATTGCCACCTACCTGACGGTGCCGGAATTGCTCCGGTATTCCTCATTGATTTCCCGCAACTCCTTTTCGCCGTTGATATATGGCTCATAAAATGCATCCATGGAACCGCCACCTAAATTATCGCAACCATTGCAAAAATCACAGGCTCCTCCGCACTGGTTCAGGCCCTCCTGCACGATACGAATCCGCTCTTCCCTGGTTGTATCTTTGATTAAAATACTTTTTATTTCCATTCAGCCATCATCCTCTCCCAATTTTTTGTCTTTCAATATAATTCAAATAATTTCTCTCTTAAGTTAAAGTTTAGCACGAAAAAAGAGGTGCCGCAACCGACACCTCTTGTGGGGTTTTATCCTATTTTCTACTTTAGAATGTTATGAAATATAATGGGACAGGAACTCAAATAATTTCTGATTCGTTTCTTCATTCAGTTC